>Ga0080064_1000081_pt1 | contig 278355 bp, 289 predicted proteins | sample Subgrocontami54m_FD_69260 | JGI IMG/M metagenome (GOLD analysis project Ga0080064, IMG submission 69260) | Subsurface groundwater microbial communities from S. Glens Falls, New York, USA - GMW46 contaminated, 5.4 m (SPADES assembly) (version 2) ...
GGTGTCCGCCAACGTTCTGTGGCGGACGAGCGAGGTCGAGCTTTGAGGCCAGCCGCCGCGGCGGGGCGGCTGAGCCGTCCTGTGAACCCCGCACCACGGCCCGATTGGCCGATGTCGGAGTAGGAGCGGGTGGCTCCACGGCTTGTCATCCTCCAGCCCCTCTGCTAGACTGATATCTAACTCCGATGAAATCTATCCGTGCTTTTGCTCTTCTGTTTTTATTTCCGGCACTGGCTTTCGCGGCGGTGGAAATGCCGGCGGTTTCCTATTTGAAGGGGCTGACCTGGCTGGGCCATGCTTCTTTCCGGCTGGAGCGGGGCGAGGCCGTGGTGTATCTGGATCCCTCGAAGATTTCCACCGAGCCGCACGACGCGGACCTGGTGCTCATCTCCCATCCGCATTCCGATCATTTTGATCCGGACAGCATCGCGAAGGTTTCCAAGCCGGAGACGGTGGTCGTCACGGTGAAGGAGTGCGCGGAAAAACTGCGGGCGGCCGGATGGACCGCCAGGATTCAGGAAGTCAAACCCGGCGACAAGGCGGAAGTCAAAGGAGTCCGCGTGGAGGCGGTGCCGGCGTACAATCTCAACAAGACCCATCATCCCAGGGAAAGCGAATGGGTGGGTTTTGTGCTGGAGGTGGATGGGGTCCGGATTTACCACGCCGGAGACACCGACTTCATCCCTGAGATGAAAGAGATTCGGGCCGACGTCGCGCTGCTGCCGGTCAGCGGCACGTACGTGATGACGGCGGCTGAAGCGGCGGAAGCCGCGAAACTTATCAACCCTAAAGTAGCCGTGCCGATGCACTACGGCTCCATCATTGGAACTCGAGCCGACGCCGAGCGGTTCCAAAAGCTCTGCGGCGGCGTGATCGTTGAAATTCCGGAGAAAAACTCATGAAAAAGAACTTGTCTCTTCTTCTTTTTGTTCTCGGAATCGCGTTGCTGTCTGGCTGCGGTATGGCCGAGAAGACGCGGCGGATTGCTTCGCTCGAGGAACAAGTGAACCAGCTCCGGGGCCAGCTGGACCAGGCGGAAAAAGCCCACGATGCGGAGGTGGCCCGCCTCCGGGACGTCCACGCCCGGGAGATCGAACGCTGGAGGCAGGAACGGGAAAACGCGGTCAAGCAGGTGGCCGAGGAAAAGGAGCAGGAAGCCGACGAGCTGGTGGAAGCTCAGCGGCGCCTGGCTGAGAGCTTGAAGAAAGAGCTGGGAGACGCCCAGGCCAAACTGGCGATGACCGAGCGGGGTTTGGTGCTGACCTTCCTGGATGAGATTTTCTTCGATTCCGGCAAGTCGGTCATCAAGACCGAGGCCTTCCCGGTGCTGGAGAAGGTGGGAACGGTCCTGCGCGAGACGGTGCCGGACTCTCCGGTGGCGATCGAAGGCCATACCGACAACGAACCGATCAAATATTCCGGATGGCGGTCCAACTGGGAGCTGTCCTCTGCGCGGGCGCTGGCCGTGGTGCATCATTTCGTCGATAGGGAAGGCATGACTCCCGACCGGATCCGCGCCGTCGGTTTCGGCGAATACCATTCCGTTGCTTCCAACGACACGCCGGAAGGCCGCCGGCAGAACCGGCGGGTCGAAGTGGTCATCCTGCCCAAGACGCTCAAGAAGGTCAAAGAGTAAACCGCATGTCTTTCCTCAAAGGGCTTCGCTGCCGGGAATGCGCCCGGGAATTTCCCGCGAAGGCGATCTTCGTCTGTGAATACTGCTTCGGCTCGCTGGAAGTCGACTATGACTATTCGGCGATCGCCGGGCGGCTGACGCGCCACGCGATCCAGAGCCGGCCCGCCAGCATTTGGCGCTACCGGGAACTGCTTCCGATCGACGGCGATCCCACGGTCGGGTTCCACACCGGCATGACGCCGCTGTTCCGGGCCGAAGGGCTGGGCAAAGCGCTGGGCGTCAAGGAGCTGTACATCAAGGACGACTCGGTCTGCCACCCCACGCTTTCATTCAAGGACCGCGTGGTTTCCGTGGCCCTCTCGCGCGCCAAAGAGCTGGGTTTCGACACGGCCGCCTGCGCCTCCACGGGAAATCTGGCCAACTCCGTCGCCGCGCTGTCCGCCAAGGCCGGCATGAAGCGGGTGATCTTTATCCCCGCCGACCTGGAGGCGGGCAAGGTGATCGGGTCCCTCATTTACAACCCGCGTCTCGTGGCGGTGGAAGGCAACTACGACGAGGTCAACCGGCTCTGCGCCGAGGTGGCTGCCCGCTACAAGTGGGCGTTCGTCAACATCAACATCCGCCCTTATTACGCCGAAGGGTCCAAGACCTACGGGTTCGAGATCGCCGAGCAGATGGGCTGGTCCACGCCGGCGCACATTGTGGTGCCCGCGGCCAGCGGCTCGCTGCTGGTCAAGATCTGGAAATCCTTCAAGGAGTTCCATAAGCTCGGACTCATCCCGTCATCGAAGACCCGTTTTTACGCGGCCCAGGCCGATGGGTGCGCCCCGATCGTGACGGCGGTGCTGGAAGGATCGGACATCATCAAGCCGGTCAAGCCGAAGACCATCGCCAAGTCGCTGGCCATCGGCAACCCGGCCGACGGCTATTACGCGGCCGACGCGATCCGGGAGACCGGCGGGTCGGGCGCGGCGGTGACCGACGCCGAGATTGTGGACGCGATGAAACTGCTCGCGCAGACCGAAGGGATCTTCACCGAAACCGCCGGCGGCGTCACGGTGGCGGCCGCGAAGAAACTCATCGACGAGAAGCGGATCCCGCGCGACGAGTCGATCGTGATTTGCATCACGGGCCAGGGACTCAAGACCCAGGAAGCGGTGGCCGATCACGTCGGCCGGCCGATCCGGATCAAGCCGACGCTGGCTTCTTTTGAAGAACAAATGCGGCATCATCAAGTCTAACGAGGAGGAATCATGGCCATTACCGTTCGAATACCCACTCCGCTGCAGAAACTGACCGGCGATAAGGCCGAAGTGGCCGCGTCGGGAGCGACCGTCCAGGAGATTCTTCAAGACGTCGACCGCCAGTTCCCGGGGCTGAAGGAGCGCTTGTGCGACCCCGCCAGCGGCAAACTGCGGCGGTTCGTGAACATTTACGTGAATGAGGAAGACATCCGTTTCCTCAAGCAGGAGGCGACCCCGCTGAAAGACGGCGACGAAGTTTCCATCATCCCGGCGATCGCGGGCGGAGCGTAGGAGACCCCATGGCGAAAAAGATCGTTCATCTGATCTTCCCTCAGCGGCTGATCAAGAAACCGGCCATCTACACGATGGCGATGAAATACAAAGTCATCCCCAACGTGCGCCGGGCCAAGGTCACCGAAAGCGTGGGGGAGATGGTGCTGGAGCTGGAAGGCACCCGCGAGAACCTGGAAAAGGGAGTCCGTCATCTGACCCGGCAGGGCATCAAGGTGGAGCCAGTCGTCGGGGACGTGATTGAGTGACACCGAGCTCCTAGAGCGCGTCGCCGACCGGGACCCGGAAGCGTTCCGGGAATTGATGGAGCGGTTTGCCGGCCCGGTTACGAACGTCGCGGCCCGGTTCCTGGACAACCGAGCCGATGCCGAAGAAATCGCCCAGGAAGTTTTTCTCCGCCTTTATCAGCATCCACCGCATTTGACTCCATCCGCAAAACTCTTCACCTGGCTCTACCGGGTCACGGTCAATCTTTGCCTGGACTCCCTGCGCCGGCGCCGCCGGACCCCGGAAACCCTCTCGCTTCAGTGGCCGGCTGGTTCCGAGGAGGAAGGGGAGCCGCTGGGCGCAAAGATTCCTCAGCAGGGGGTTTCCACGCCGCGCGAAAAGCTGGCTGCCTCCGAACTGGCTCTCGCGGTCCGGCGAATCGTCGCCTCGCTGCCGGCGCCTCTGCGCGCGCCGCTGGTTCTCTCCACGGTTGAAGAGCTGTCCCACGCCGAAATCGCCGAGATTCTCCAGATTTCTTCTAAAGCAGTCGAACACCGGCTCGCCCGCGCTCGCTCGCTCCTCAAGTCCCGCCTTACCCCCTACCTCTAAAACCACTGCAGAGGATGCCGTGCCCACGCTCCGGGATGGCCGGCCGGGGCACCGCTGGATTCGCCCCTGCGAGGCGGATCTGCGCTCGGCGCTCGGTCGATGCTCTCCCGCGAAGCGGGATCCGTGCCCGCCTCTGACCTCGCGACGTGCCCGGTCCGGCCACCCCATCGCGGAGTACGGCATCGGGAGTCCTCCCGGCCCGAATGGCCGCGGGTGCGAAGAAAAAAGGTGGGGGATAGGGGTGGTTTCGGCGTTTCACAGAGTAGAACCAGGAGGATTCCATGAAACCCATCTCAGATTCGCAGCTCGACCACCTGCTCAAGCAGTCTTATTCCCACGTTGACGTTTCGCCCGACTTCACGCTTCGGCTCTGGCGCCGGCTCATGAAGGAACCGGCTCCGGCAGGGTTCGGGGCGCCCCGCTCGCTGGTTGCCTTGGCGGCCGGGATCGGCGTGGCCATTGGTCTCTGGAGAACGCTGGTCCTCTCGCCGGTCGTTCCTTTGGAACGAATGGATCTTTTCGGCAACGCGCCGCGTGATTCTCTGGCCGGAACGTTGTTGACCCTTTCAGAAAGGAGCGCTTGATGAAGCGGTTCGTCTGGATCGCGCTTGTTTTATTGGGGATTGGGACGGCCGCGTACTGGGCCACGATCAGTTGTTGCCGGATGATGGGGATGAATTCTGCTCTGGTCTCGCTGATCGATGATCTGGGCCTGACGCCGGAGCAGAGCAGCCAGGCGGCTGTGTTGGAGAAGGATTTCCTGGCCCGGAAAAACGCCAGCTGCCAGGTGTTGTGCGAAAAACGGGCTCAGCTGATCCGCGTGATCCAGGAAAAGGAGCCGGACCAGGCGCTCATTGACCGCCTGGTGGAGGAGATCAGCGCTGAACAGATGGCGCTGGAAAAGGCCACGCTGACCCACTTGCTGGCGCTCCAGAAGATCCTGGATCCGCCCCAGCGGGAGCGGCTGGCCGCCCGGATGTTGGAACAGCTGCGCAACGCCTGTGACATGACCGCCTGCGGAGCAAGCGGCAGCTGTCCGGTAAAGAAAGGTTAAGAACTTGCGCATCTGGACTGCTGGAATTCTGACGATCTTTTTTATCTCCCAACTCCTCCCTCCCGGCTCCTCCCTTGTTTATGCGGAGGAGATGTCTCTTCGCCTGCCTGATCTCCTGGCGGAGTTGCGGAGCGCCAATCCCGACCTGCTGGCTGCCCGAAAACGCTGGGAGGCGGCCCAAGCGAGGATTCCGCTTTCAAAAGGGCTTCCCGCTCCCCGGATCGGGGTGGAGTGGGAGGAGATCCCTCGGGGGACGATCAAACTCAACAAGGCCACCGTGATGTATCAGCTGATCCAGTCCCTGCCGTTTCCGGGGAAGTTGTCGCTGAAAGAAAAGGTGGCGATCGCCGAAGCGCAGGCAGCGTCGGCAATGTTCAAGAAGACCGAGTGGGAAGTCACTGCGATGCTCAAACAGATCTACTACGATCTGTTCCTGCTGGACCGGCGCCGGGAGATCCTGGAGGCACAGCGGCTTTGGTTGGAGCAGGCTGCGGCATCGGCCCGGTCGGGGTACGAGGCGGGCCGCCGCCCGCAGACGGAATGGCTTCGGGCTCAGGGGGAATTCATGCAGGCGGAGAATGATCTGAATGTGCTGACCCATCAAAGGGAGGCGATGGCGGCCCATCTGAACCATCTGCTCAACCGTTCGGTGCATGCGCCGGCCGGCCGCCCTGTAGTGGAGGGCCTTGAGCCGGTTCCTGCTTCGCCGTCTGAGCTGGTGGAGCGGGCCGAGCAGAGCCAGCCGGATTTGCTGGTTTTTAAATTTATGGCGGAGCGGTCGGAAGCGGCCTGGAAACTCTCCAAGAGGGAACGCTGGCCGGATCTCGAGACGATGGTGGAACTGCGGGACCCTGCGATGGGACCGATCGGGCCCTGGGACCTGACGCTGGCTCTCGTTCTGCCTTTCTGGTTCTGGACGAAGCAGTCGTACGGGATCAAAGCGGCACTGTACGACAAGGAATCAGCGGAGGCGGCTTATCAGGGGGCGCGCAATGAAGCGGCGCGCCGCGTCCATGAAAACTGGCATGAGGCCCGGGCGGCTTACGACACGGCGCTCCTTTGTCGGGACCATTTGATCCCGCTGGCGAGGCAGTCGGTGACTACCGCATTGGCGTCCTACCAAGCGGGGCGGGGATCCTTTCCGGAAGTGCTCGACGCTCTGCGCATGTGGAAGGAACGGGAGATCACCTACGAGGAGCATCGGGTGATGCTGGAACAGCGGATGGTGATGCTCGAGCAGTCGGTCGGCATGCCGTTGCGGTCGGAACACAAAGAGTCAACGTAGGAGGTTCCATGCGTTCTCGAAAAAAAATTGCTCTCATTGTCCTGGTCGCCGCTGTTCTGGCAAGCGTGGCTGCAGTGCGGGTATCGAGCAGGCCGCGTCATGCCGGACACGCGTCTCACGCCGCGGCGGATCTCTATTACTGCCCGATGCATCCCACCTACACCTCCGACCGGCCCGGCGATTGTCCGATCTGCAATATGAAGCTGGTCAAGAAGGAAGCAGAAAACAAGAAAGAAGAAGAGAAAAAAATTCTTTATTGGACAGATCCGATGATGCCCGGCTACAAATCGGATAAGCCGGGAAAATCTCCCATGGGAATGGAGATGATCCCGGTCTACAAGGAAGGTGCGGTTTCCTCAGACGGGCCGCAAGGGTATTCGGCCGTTTCGTTGAGCGATGAGAAGAAACAAATGATCGGGCTCAAAACCGCGCCGGCCGGCAAGCGGGTCATGGTCCGGACCATCCGAACGGTTGGCCGGATCGCGTACGATCCGGAACTGTACCAGACGGAACAGGAATACTTACAGGCGCTGCGGGCGCTGGAGAAAGCAAAGGGGATGGGGCCGTCCATGGTGGAACAGGCGCAGCAGCTGGTCGATTCCGCGCGACTGCGCCTTCGCGTGTTGGGTCTGAGCGAATCGGCGATCCGGGAGATGGCCGGTTGGAAAGAGCCGGACCGGACCCTGCTTCTCCCCGATGGGACCGGTCAGGTTTGGCTCTACGCGCCGGTTTATGAGTACGAGTTGTCCTTGGTTCGAACCGGCCAAAAAGTTCAGGTAGAAACGTCGGCCATTCCGGGCCAGGTTTTTGAGGGAACGGTCCAATCGATTGATTCAGTCCTCGATCCAATGAGTCGCTCCGCGCGAATCCGTGCCGTGTTGAAAGACCCGCAGGGGGTCCTGCGCCCCGAGATGTACGTGAACGCGCTGCTCCAAGCTGATCTTGGGGAGCGGTTGGCTGTTCCTCAGGAAGCAGTTTTGGATACGGGGACCCGGCGGGTTTTGTTTGTAGAAAAATCCGAAGGAGTCCTGGAACCGCGCGAGGTAGAAGTAGGGGTCCGCGCGGATGGCTACGTCGAAATCCTAAAGGGGATTTCGGAAGGGGAGCCGGTGGTGACCAGCGGCAACTTCCTGGTGGATTCCGAGAGCCGCCTGAAATCGGCCCTGGAAGGGGCGGCAAGCCAGGGGCACCAGCATGGGCAATAACGGAGACGAGCAGCCCGTTCTCCGGCAAGGCGGATGGATTGAAAAAATTATCGAGTTCTCCGCCCGGAACAAATTCCTCGTCTTGATTTTTGTAATCGCCGCGATGGTGGCGGCGGTCTGGTCCGCCCGGAACATACCGCTCGACGCGATCCCGGACCTCTCCGACACACAGGTCATCATTTATTCCCGCTGGGACCGCTCCCCCGACATCATTGAAGACCAGGTGACTTACCCGATCGTCACCGCGCTGTTGGGCGCGCCGAACGTCAAGGCGATCCGCGGCTTCTCCGATTTTGGGTTCTCCTACGTCTACGTGATCTTCAAGGACGGCACCGATCTCTACTGGGCCCGGAGCCGCACGCTGGAATACCTGAGCAAGATCATTCCCCGCCTGCCGGAGGGGGTCAAGACGGAGCTTGGACCGGACGCCACCGGCGTGGGGTGGGTGTTCCAGTACGCGCTGGTGGACACCTCCGGCCAGCACGACCTTCAGGAATTGCGCTCCTTCCAGGATTGGAACCTGCGGTATCACCTCCAGAGCGTGCCGGGTGTGGCGGAAGTCGCTTCGCTCGGCGGGTTCGTTAAGCAGTACCAGGTGACTGTGGACCCCAACAAGCTGCTGGCCTATAACATCCCGCTCACCCGAATGGTCGAAGCGGTCCGGCAGGGCAACCAGGAGGTGGGCGGCCGCCTGCTGGAATTCTCCGGCGCGGAGTACATGGTGCGGGGCCGGGGCTACGCCAAGTCCGTGGAGGAGATCGAACAGATTGTGGTGGGGGCGGACAAGCAAGGCACGCCGGTCCTCGTCAAGCAGATCGGGTCGGTCGCTCTGGGGCCCGACCTGCGTCGCGGCGTGGCCGACCTGGACGGGCAGGGGGACGTGGTGGGCGGCACCGTCATCATGCGCAGCGGCGAGAACGCGCTCAACGTGATCCGGCGGGTCAAGGACCGGCTCAGGGAAGTGGAGCCGTCCCTGCCGCCCGGCGTCAAGGTGGTGACGACCTACGACCGGTCGGAGCTCATCCTGCGGGCGATCGCGAACCTGAGGGAAAAGCTGATCGAAGAGATGATCATCGTCAGCATCGTGATCCTGATCTTCCTCTGGCATTTCCCATCGGCGATCATCCCGATCGTCACGATCCCGGTCTCGGTACTGCTCTCCTTCATCCTGCTCAACGGCATGAACCTTACCTCCAACATCATGTCGCTGTCCGGGATCGCGATCTCGATCGGCGTGCTGGTGGACGGGGCGATCGTGGAGGTGGAGAACGCCTACAAGCGGCTGGAGCAATGGATTGAAGGGGGCCGGAAGGGGGATTTCCACGCGGTGCGGCTCAAGGCGCTCAAAGAGGTTGGCCCCGCCGTCTTCTTCTCACTTCTGGTCATCGCGGTTGCTTTCCTGCCGATCTTCACCCTCGTGGACCAGGAGGGGCGCCTGTTTCGGCCGCTGGCCTGGGCCAAAACCATAGCGATGGCGATCGCGGCGGTCCTGGCAGTCACGCTGGACCCGGCCCTGCGGATGATGTTCGCCCGGATGGACCCGATCAAGCTTCGATGGCCGTGGGCTTCTAAAATCGCCACCACGCTGGCGGTCGGCACCTACTACCCGGAGGAGAAACATCCGGTCAGCAAAGTCCTTTTCCGGATCTACGAGCCGGCCTGCCGGTTTGTGCTTCGGCACCGCAAAGGGACAATCCTGGCCGCGCTGCTCCTGGTCCTGACCACGGTCCCGGTTTACCTGGGGCTCGGCTCGGAGTTCATGCCGCCGCTTCGAGAAGGGAATCTGCTTTACATGCCGACCACCCTGCCAGGCATCTCCGTCACCGAGGCGCAGCGCCTGCTCCAGAAGCAGGACCAGATTTTGAAAAGTTTCCCGGAGGTGGAGCGGGTCTTCGGTAAAGCGGGCCGGATGGAAAGCTCCACCGACCCGGCTCCGTTCTCGATGATGGAGACGGTGGTGGTCCTGAAGCCGGAAAAAGAATGGCGCAAAGGGGTTTCGTACGAGAAGCTGATCGAGGAAATGGACCTCTCACTCAAGATCCCCGGCACCACCAACGCATGGACGATGCCCATCAAGAATCGGATCGACATGCTCACCACCGGGATCCGGACGCCGGTCGGCATCAAGGTCTTCGGCGCCGATTTGAAACAGATCGAGCAGATCGGGACCCACCTGGAGATGATTCTCAAGGACGTGCCCGGCACCCGGTCGGTCTACGCGGAGCGGGTAGCCGGCGGCTACTTCGTGGATTTTGAGCTGAAAAGGGAACAACTGGCCCGCTATGGCTTGAGCGTTGCCGACGTGCAGATGATTATCATGACCGCCATCGGCGGGGAGACCGTCACCACGACAGTGGAAGGACGGGAGCGGTACTCCGTGAATGTCCGGTACGCCCGGGAGCTCCGGGATGACATCGAGGAGCTCCAGCGAGTGCTGGTGCCCACGATGATGGGCCAGCAGATCCCGCTGGCCCAGCTGGCGGACATCCGGCTGGTCTCCGGGCCCGCGATGATCCGCAACGAGAACGGACTGCTGTCGGGCTACGTCTATGTGGACATGGCCGGCCGGGACGTCGGCGGCTACGTGGAGGAGGCCAAGCGGAAGGTGGCCAAAGAGCTGAAGGTTCCTTCCGGCTATTCGCTCCTTTGGAGCGGCCAGTACGAGAACATGATCCGCGTGAAAGAGCGACTGAAGGTGGTCCTGCCGCTGACGCTCTTCATCATCTGCCTGCTTCTTTACATGAATACGAAATCGGCGGTAAAGACCGGCATTGTCCTGTTGGCGGTCCCGTTTTCTTTGGTGGGGGCGGTCTGGCTGCTTTGGATCCTGGGATACAACGTTTCTATCGCGGTCTGGGTGGGGATGATCGCGCTGATGGGGCTGGACGCCGAAACAGGCGTCTTCATGCTGTTGTTCCTGGATCTGTCTTACCATGATGCGGTGGACAAGAAAAAGATGCGAACGGAGAAAGACCTGGAAGAGGCGATCGTGCACGGGGCGGTCAAGCGGGTGCGGCCGAAGATGATGACGGTGATGGCCGCGTTCATGGGGCTCCTGCCGATCATGTGGTCTCACGGGGCCGGCGCGGACCTGATGAAGCGGATAGCCGCCCCGATGGTGGGCGGGCTGTTCACCTCATTCCTGCTGGAGCTGCTGGTCTACCCGGCTGTCTACTTCATCTGGAAATGGCGCTTCGAAATGAAACAAGGCAAGGCGGAATGGGTTCTCGCCCAGGAAGGAGCCGTGACATGAACGAGGGAAAACAAATGGATCTGGAGCGGCTCTGGAGACGGGTCGGTTTGGAGGAACTGCGGAAGGCGCTGGGGCGGATCCGGGACCTGGAACGGGTTTTTGAGAAGATGTTGGCAGATCTGCCGGTCTGCGATGACTGCGCGCGGCGGATCCTTTTCGAAAAACTGGAGCGGGCAGGGATTCAGCTGGGGGGAGAGGTGTTCAACGTGACCACGCTGGCTGCTTCTTTGCAGAAGGCGCTTGCCGTTCTGGAGAAAAGCCGGACCGATCTGGCCGGTTCTCTGTCTCATACCTGCCGATGCCCGCAGGAACCCTGCGCCTGCCATGGCTGAATCTTCAAAAGTTCCGTTGTTGGCCGGTATGCCGATGAAGGTCGGCGTCATGGGAGGGGCCACCGGAGATTTTTCCAAGGAGCATCTGGATAAGGCCCACCGGTTGGGAGAGGCCATCGCCAAGCGGGGCTGCGTTCTCATCACCGGCGGTTGTCCGGGGCTTCCGCACGCGGCGGCCTGCGGCGCGAAGCAAACGAACGGGTTTGTGATCGGGATCTCTCCCGGCTTGAGTCTCGATGAGCATATCCAGAAGTATCATTCGCCTGCCGAGTTCCACGATGTGCTCATCTATACCGGCAGCGGCCTGATGGGCCGCGAGATCGTGAACATCCGAAGCTCCGACATCGTGGTGATCATCGGCGGGCGCAGCGGAACGCTGGGCGAGCTGGCCATCGCTTATGACGAAGGGAAGCTGATCGGCGTGCTGACGGGGACCGGCGGGATCAGCGATCTGGCGAAAGAAATCCTGGCGGCTTGTGAGAAGGACACCGGTGCCCGCGTGATCTATTCGGATGATCCGGAACATCTCATTGACGAGCTCATCCGCGTATATATGGAAGCGCATCGTCAGCATCCGTCCGTTTTTTCCGACGAGATGAAACCAGGCCAGGAACGAGACCCTGTCTGCGGGATGCGGCTGGACCCGCAGCGTGCGGCCGCGGAACGCCGGGCGGGGGAAAAACAGTACTTTTTTTGTTCCACCGCGTGCGCGGCACGGTTCGACGCGGAGCCGGAACGGTATGTCTAGTATTCAATTCCTGGGAGCGGCCGGGACGGTCACCGGCTCCAAGTTCCTTCTCCAGGCAGGCCGCAAAAAGCTGTTGATGGACGCGGGGCTCTTTCAAGGGCTCAAGGAACTGCGCCTGCGCAACTGGGCGGCCCCTCCGTTCTCTCCGTCTGCGGTGGAGGCGGTGGTGCTCAGCCACGCGCACATTGATCACTCCGGTTTTCTGCCGCGGCTGGCGCGGATGGGTTTCCGCGGCAAGATCTACTGCACCTCCGGCACGGCGGACCTCTTGAGGGTGATGCTGCCCGACGCGGCCTCTCTCCAGGAGGAGGACGCCGAGCGGGCCAACCGGAAAGGGTACACCCGGCACAAGCCGGCCCTGCCGCTCTATACGGGGGAAGACGCGAAGAAGGCGCTTAAAACTTTGAGACCCTGCGCCTACGAGAGTCCCATCCGGGTGATGGAAGGATGCTCGGCGCTGTTCCGCCGGGCCGCGCACATTCTGGGAGCGGCCAGTGTGGAGCTTCAGTTGGAGGAGAGTGGCCGGCCGGAGCCGTTCCGGCTGGTCTACTCAGGCGATCTCGGCCGCTGGGATCAGCCGATCCTCCGGGACCCGGAATTTGTCCCCGAGGCGGACATCCTGTTGCTGGAATCCACCTACGGCGACCGGACGCACGCAGCCGACCCTTCATCGGAGTTGGCCCGGGTGGTCAACGAATCCGCTCGGAGGGGCGGGGCTCTGCTGATTCCCGCTTTCGCGGTGGGCCGGGCGCAGGAGGTGATCTGGCGGCTGAGGCAACTGCAGGACCAGCAACGGATTCCCTCACTGCCGGTCTACCTGGACAGCCCGATGGCGATTGATGTTTCCGACATCTACTGCCGGCATACCGAGGAGCACGACCTGGATATGAAGGAATTGATGGATAAGAAATCCTGTCCGCTGTGTTGCCTGAATCAACGTTTCGCGCGGACCCCGGACGAATCCAAAAAGATCAACCAAGTGAAAGGTCCCGTGATCATCATCTCCTCCAGCGGGATGGCCACCGGTGGGAGGATCCTCCATCATCTCGAGAAACGCTTGCCCGATCCCTCGACGACTGTGCTGTTGGCCGGCTTCCAGGCGGCGGGCACCCGCGGGCGGCGATTGCAAGAGGGGGCCAAGGTGCTGCGCATGTACGGGCAGGAAATTCCGGTGCGGGCCCGTGTTGAGACGATCGACGGCCTTTCGGCCCACGCCGATCAGGGGGATATTCTGCGATGGCTCTCCGGCTTCAAGAAACCGCCCCGCCAGACCTTTGTGGTCCATGGAGAACCCAGGCAGGCGGAGGGGTTGAGCCGTGTGATCGCCGAGCGGCTCAAGTGGAATGTCCGGCCGGCCGTCGATGGAGAAACCGTAGATTTGGAAAACCGCGCTGGACTCACTTAAGGAGGGTTGCGTTATGAGTTGTCATCCGGGCCATCGAGAGTCGGAGCCGCCCAGCGTTTTGAAAGCGATTGCCGCGACAGTGTTTGTAGTTGGTGGGGGTTACTACCTGTGGACCCAGCACCGGGCCCACGTCCTGCAGTACCTGCCGCTGGCGATTTTTCTCCTGTGTCCCCTTATGCACCTGTTCGGGGGACATGGGCGCCGTGGAGGGCATTCCAATGAATGAAACCCACGCGGCCGGCTACGCCTACGGGTTGTGGCCGTTGGTTGCCACGAATATCGCGCTGTTCGCGGGATTCCTTTTTTCGTTCGCCAGACCCAGAACCAGGGTGGAATGGAAGAGTTTGGGGTTGTTTGCCTCTTTCGTCGTCGCGCTGTTTGTTGAAATGTACGGATTTCCGCTCACCATTTACCTGTTGGTATCGTGGCTGGGGAACCGCTATCCAGCCGCCGATCCCTTCTCTCACGCCAACGGACATCTGCTCGGGGTCTTTTTCGGGATCCGCTCGGACCATGGAACCGTTTTGCACCTCGCCAGTAATCTGCTGATTTTCGCCGGAGCGATGCTGGTTGCCAGAGGATGGAGCGCGATCCATCAGGGCCAGGGTCGGCTGGTGACGACCGGGTCTTACGCTTACATTCGCCACCCGCAGTACCTTGGGTTCATCGCCATCATCCTGGGGTTCCTCATCCAGTGGCCGACGCTGGTCACGCTGTTGATGGCGCCGATTCTGATTATCCGATACATCCGGCTGGCTAAAAAAGAGGAGGCCGAGGTTCTTAAACAGTATCCGCAGGAGTACCGGGCCTACATGGACCGGGTCCCGGCCTGGTTCCCGAAATGGCGATGACCTACACTTGTCCGATGCATCCGGAAGTCCGGCAAGAGGGACCCGGCTCCTGCCCGAAATGCGGAATGAACCTGGAGCCGGCGGCACCCGCTGCCGGAGAAACGGCCGGTTCTCCCGAACAGGCCGAGTATCGGTCGATGCTGCGCCGGTTCTGGATGGGGCTGGCGCTCTCTGTTCCGGTTGTTGTGCTGGCGATTATGGAGTCGATTCCCGCCAAGCCCTTTGAGAGATTCATTTCCATGCGCGTCTCAAACGGGATCGAGTTCCTCTTTGCCACGCCCGTGGTTCTCTGGGGCGGGTGGTGGTTTTTTGAGCGGGGTGTTTTGTCCGTTATACGCCGCCGGCTGAACATGTTCACGCTGATCGCGCTGGGCGTAGGGGCGGCCTATCTTTACAGCGTGGTCGCGATGTTTTTCCCGGGTCTGTTTCCCAAGACGTTTCGTGGGCCTTCCGGCGAAGTGGCCGTTTATTTTGAAGCCGCGGCGGTGATCACTGTGTTGGTGATCCTGGGCCAGGTCCTGGAACTGCGCGCCCGTACCCAGACCAGCGAGGCCATCCGGGCCTTGTTGAATCTGGCGCCCAAAACAGCGAGAAGGATCGGGGGTGACCATGCGGAAGAAGACATTCCTCTCGAACAGGTCCGGATGGGTGACCGGCTTCGGGTCCGCCCGGGCGAAAGCATTCCGACCGACGGTGTCATTTTAGAAGGGTCCAGTTCGGTGGATGAATCGATGGTGACCGGCGAGTCGATTCCGGTGGAAAAGACGGCCGGTTCCAAACTCATCGGGGGAACGGTCAACGGCACCGGTGGGTTTATCATGAAGGCCGAGAAGGTGGGAAGCGACACGCTGCTGGCTCGGATTGTGCATTTGGTCGGTGAGGCACAGAGAAGCCGCGCGCCGATCCAGCGTCTGGTGGATGTGGTCTCCGCTTATTTCGTGCCGGCCGTTATTCTCGCGGCCATTGCGACCGCTTTTACGTGGGGATCCTGGGGGCCAGAGCCGCGGATGGCCTATGCGATCGTGAATGCGGTGGCCGTGCTGATCATCGCGTGCCCTTGCGCGTTGGGATTGGCCACTCCGATGTCGATCATGGTCGGCGTCGGCCGGGGCGCCACAGCCGGTATTTTGATCAGGAACGCCGAATCGCTGGAGACCTTCCGGAAGGTCGATACGCTGATTTTCGACAAGACCGGGACGCTCACGGAAGGAAAGCCAAAACTTGTTTCCGTGGTGCCGGTGAGCGGGATGAGCGAAGGGGAATTTTTGCGCTTGGCAGCCGGTCTGGAACGGGGCAGTGAGCATCCGCTGGCGCAGGCGATCGTCCAGGGGGCCGAGTCGAAAAAATCCGGTTTTTCAGCGGTCCAAAATTTTAAATCCGTAACCGGCAAGGGTGTCCAGGGAACCGTGGAAGGGAAAGACGTTCTTCTGGGCAATCAGAAGTGGATCGAAGAGTTGGGCATCCCGGCGGGGGCTCTGGCGGCGCGGGCGGAGGAGCTGAGAAAGGACGGCCAGACCGTCATGTTTCTGGCGGACAAGAGCCGGGTGCAGGGGATCCTCGGCGTCTCGGATTCCATCAAGTCCTCCACCCCCGAAGCCATCGAGATGCTCCATCGGGAAGGCCTTCGGTTGATCATGGTGACCGGGGACAACCTGACGACCGCCGAAGCAGTCGCGCGCAAGCTCGGGATCGACGAAGTGCGGGCGGGGATATTGCCTGAAAAAAAGGGCGAGATGGTCAAGGAGCTTCAATCCCAGGGGCACCGGGTAGCCATGGCCGGCGACGGGGTCAACGACGCTCCGGCGCTGGCGCAAGCCGATGTGGGGATCGCCATGGGCAGCGGAACGGACGTCGCCATGGAAAGCGCGGGGGTCACGCTGGTCAAGGGGGATCTGCGCGGCATCGCCAAGGCGAGGCATTTAAGCCGGGCGACGATGAGGAACATCCGCGAGAATCTTTTCTTCGCGTTCGTTTACAATGTTTTAGGGGTCCCGGTGGCCGCGGGAGTCCTTTACCCGTTTTTCGGCGTCCTGCTTTCCCCGGTCATCGCGAGCGCCGCGATGAGCTTCAGTTCGGTGTCGGTGGTCGGCAATGCGCTGCGGCTGCGTCGTGTCAAACTGTAACTTATCCAGGAGGAACATTCCCATGCTGAAATCCAAAGGGTTGGCCGTGGTTGCCGTGCTGCTGGCCGGGACGGCCAGTGCCTGCGCCCATGAAGGACATCAGCACCATCACGCTGAAGCATCCGATAAGAAAGTTGCCTATGGCTGTCCCATGTGTCCGGGTGTTCGCCAGGAGAAGCCGGGCAATTGTCCCAAGTGCGGAATGAAATTGGAACCCGTCTAACCAAGGGAGGCCTCTGATGGAAAGCATCCATCCGGCGCTGGTCCATTTTCCGATCGCGCTTCTGCTGGCATCGCTTTTTATTGAAGCGCTGGCGCTGATTTTCCGGAAAGAGGTGTGGCACGTGGCGTCTCTGTGGACCTTGCTGCTGGGCTGGGCCGGGGCGATTGCCGCGGTGCTGACCGGCCGGCAGGCGATGGCGGCCGCCAAGCACTCCATGGAGATTCACGAGCTCATGGAACGGCACGAGAACATCGGTTACGTGGTGCTGGCCGCGGCGACGCTTCTGGTGGCCTGGCGCTTGATAGGAAAGGATCGTTTGCCGCGCCGGCAGCGCTGGGCTGCCTGGGTCCTGCTGGCATTGACGTGCGGCGGGATGGCGTATGGGGCGACTCTCGGCGGGGAGATGGTCTATGAACACGGGGTGGGGGGCAGTTATGGGCATCAGTCCGGCATTGAAGTGGTTATCCCGGAACATCATCATTAAATGAACAAAAAAACGGGTCTGCTTGTTGCCTTGTGCCTCGTGAGCTGCGCCGGTTTCTCTTTCGCGGAAGAGCCGGCGCAGCATCACGAGCACGACTCCGATATGCCGATGACCGGCCTGCTGGGCCGGTATTCGATGTCGCGCGAAGCGTCCGGCACCAGCTGGCAGCCGGAGGCAACGCCGATGGGCGGCCTGCATGAAATGTGGAACGAGTGGATGTTCATGGTGCACGGCTTCGCCAATGTGATCTACGACAACCAAAGCGGAAAGCGCGGGGACGACCAGCTGTTCAGTTCCAACATGCTGATGGGCATGGCTCAGCGGCCGCTGGGACCGGGGACTCTGGGACTGCGCAGCATGCTGACGCTGGAACCGGCCACGATCGGCCGCAAGGGATATCCGCTGCTGCTGCAGACCGGCGAGACAGCCGATGGCCGCAACCCGCTCATCGACCGGCAGCACCCGCACGACCTGTTCATGGAGCTGGCGGCCAGCTACAGCGTTCCCGTCGATGAGAAAAGCTCCGTATTCGGCTATTTCGGTCTGCCGGGGGAGCCGGCGCTGGGCCCCCCGACCTTCATGCATCGTTTTTCAGGCGTGGATAACCCGGAGGCGCCGATCACTCATCACTGGCTGGACGCGACGCACATTTCTTTCGGGGCGGCGACGCTGGGGTATATCGGGGACCGCTTTAAAGTGGAAGGATCCGCGTTCAACGGGCATGAGCCGGACCAGAAACGGTGGAACATCGAATCACCCCGGTTCGATTCTTTTTCCGGACGCGTTTCGTTTAATCCCACGGACCATTGGGCTCTGCAGGCCAGCTACGGGCGCCTGCACGGTCCCGAACAGTTGGAACCGGGGGTGGACACGGACCGGACGACTGTTTCGGCGATGTATCACCGCCATTGGGATCGCCGGGATTTTCAGACCACGCTGGCCTGGGGCCGCAACAGCAACAGCCCCGGCCGGATGCTGGATGCGTTTCTGTTGGAATCCGCATTCACGCTCGATAAGACGCACACGCTTTTCGGGCGCGCCGAGAACGTCGAGAAGGACGAGCTGTTTCAGGAAGGGAACCCTAAGCACCACGAAATCTTCAACGTGAGCAAGCTTGATCTTGGGTACATCTACGATTTTCCGGAGTGGAATCGCCTGCGCTGGGGAATCGGCGGCTTGGGCAGCATACATTTTCTGCCGGGTGGCCTGGAGGAAGATTATGACGATACCCCGGTTTCTTTCATGGTGTTTGCCCGGGTCAGACTTTAACACTGCGTGATACGATGACAAAATGAGGAGAAAAAGATGAAGAAAGCGATGTTGGTATTGGCGTTGTGCGGACTGGCATTTTTGCCCTCGGTGGTGTTGGCCGAGATGGAAGGACACGAAGGGCACAGCATGGCGGGCACGCAGACCGTGACCGGCGAAGTGGTCGATCTGGCCTGTTATCTGGGCCATGGAGCGCGCGGGGCGAGCCATGAAGAGTGCGGTGAGAAATGCATCACCTCGGGCCTGCCCGTCGGGATCAAGACCGCGGACACGCTTTACCTGGTGATCGCGAGCGATCACACGCCCGCCAATAAAACGCTGGCATCCCTGATTGCCAAGGACGTTGTCGCGGAGGGTGAAGTGAGCGAGCGGGACGGCGTGCACCTGCTGGCGCTTAAGAAAGTGACCGTCAAAAAATAAATTGGGGAATCCCAATCCGCTGCTCCGGCATGCACTGGCGCTGGAGTATCTGACCGTTGGGTGGAACGTCATGGAGGCCGCCGTCGCCATCGGGGCCGGCTGGGCGGCCGGCAGCATCGCGCTGGTCGGATTTGGGCTCGACAGCATCATCGAAGTGACTGCGGCCGGAATGCTGATTTGGCGTCTGCGCTGCGAGTTGGAATGTCTGCATTCCACCCATGCTGGGGCGGAAAAGAAAGCGCTCAAAGTGGTGGGGGTGACCTTTTTTCTTCTGGCTGCGTATGTGGGTTATCAAGCCGTGAACCAGCTGCTGCACCAGCAGGCGCCGCAGGTGAGTCTGCCGGGTCTGATCCTGGCGCTGGCGTCGGGTCTGTTGATGCCGATCCTGGGGTTACGGAAACGCTGGGTGGCCAGGAAACTGGGCAGCCGTGCCTTGGAAGCCGACGCGATGGAGACGATGATTTGCGCGTACTTATCGCTGGCCCTGCTTATTGGTCTGGGGTTAAACGCGTGGCTGGGCTGGTGGTGGGCTGATCCGGTGGCCGCGCTGGTCATGCTTCCGGTGATTATTCAGGAAGGAAGGGAAACGCTCAAGGAGGGAGGACAGTAGCATGCCGATCATCACCGTGGATCTGTTTGAAGGAAGAAGCCGGGACCAGCGGGAGCAATTCACGAAGGCGGTGACTGCGGCCGCGGCTGAGATCCTGAAGGCACCGGTGGACCACACCTGGGTGATCTTCCGGGACCATAAGAAAGAGAATTGGGCGATGGGCGGAAAACTGTGTGATGGAAAGCCTTAACCTATTAACGGCGTTTGTCGCGGGGCTGGCGTCGTTTCTCTCTCCCTGCGTCCTGCCGCTGATCCCCGGCTACATCTGTTTCATCTCGGGGCTCTCACTGCAGGACTTGAACACGGCCGGTCCATCGCCGGCCGCCGCCCGCCGCGCGTTCGTCGGATCTGTCTGGTTTGTGCTGGGGTTCTCGGCGGTTTTCATCGCGCTGGGTGCTTCGGCGACGGCGCTGGGTGCCCTGCTCCTGCGCAAGCTCGCGCTGCTGCGATGGGTGGCCGGAGCGGTGATCATTCTGTTCGGGATCCATCTGACCGGCTTGTTCCGTATCCCGTTCCTCCAGTTCGAGAAGAAAATCGAAGTTCGGAAGCGGCCGCTGACCCAGGTGGGTGCGTTCCTGGTGGGCGCTGCTTTCGCGTTCGGGTGGACCCCCTGCATCGGGCCGATCCTGGCGGGCATCCTGGCGCTGGCTTCCACTCAGGAGACAATCGGGAAGGGGATGCTTCTGCTGGCCGCCTATTCGGCGGGGTTGGGGATACCCTTTCTGGCCGCCAGTCTGGGAGTGTCATCGTTTCTCCGGCTCTTTGCCCGTTTCCGCAGGTATCTTCGGGTTGTGGAGGTGTTGAGCGGGATTCTTTTATTGGTCATCGGGGTTTTGATCCTGACCGATCGACTGAGTGTGCTGGCCCAGTGGTTTCAAGGGTTCAACCGGTTTGCGCTGTAAGGAGGATATGATGAAACGTTTCGGATGGAGCATTGCCCTTGTGGGATTGACCGCATTCTTCGCGTTCGGCGCGGGCACGGTGGACGGCGCTTCCCGAGCTCCGGCGCCGGACTTTACGCTCAATGATCTCAACGGCAAGCCGGTCCAGCTTTCCCAATTGCGGGGAAAAGTGGTCATTCTGGATTTCTGGGCCACCTGGTGTCCTCCGTGCAAAGCCGAAATCCCCCACTTCAAGGAGCTTTACACCCAATATCAGCCGAAGGGGCTGGAGATCATCGGCATTGCGCTGGATCAGGGCGGGGTCGCGGACGTCGCGCCGTTCGCCCGGGAGCAGGCCATCAATTATCCGCTCGTGATCGGCAACGCGCAGGTGGTCGAGTCCTATGGCGGGATCCGCGGGATCCCCACCACCTTTCTGATCGACAAAAAGGGCCGGATTGCCGCGAAGTATGTCGGCTATCAGGACAAACAGGTTTTTGAAAAGGAGATTCGCGTTTTACTAGCGGAAAACCTATAGGGGTCAGACCCCTTTCAGCTTTAAAGGGGTCTGACCCCATCAGGGTTTCGCTCTTTTCTGTTATAATCATTTCTCCATGTCGTCCAGCGAAGTCGCGACACCCACCGAATCATTGAAGAGGACTCCTCTCTACGCCCTTCATCAGGCGTTAGGGGCCCGCCTGGCTCCTTTCGCCGGCTGGGATCTTCCTCTCTATTACAGCTCCATCCTGGAAGAGCATCGGGCTGTCCGGACGGGCGTCGGCGTGTTCGACGTGTCCCATCTGGGGCATCTTGAAGTTTCCGGTGAGGGCTGCCTGCCTCAGCTTCAGCTTTTGTTCACGCAGGATTTGAACGCGGTGGAGCCGGGCGCGGCCTGCTACTCGCCGATGCTCAACCCTAAGGGCTGGATCCTCGACGAGATGATCTTCTACCGGCTCGAGCCGAACCGGTTCCGCCTGGTGGTGAACGCGGCAAACGGCGACAAGGTGCTTGGCTGGCTGAAAAGCCGGCTTCATCCGGAAACCACGGTGGAGGATCTGCGGGAGCGGTTCGGAACGCTGGCACTGCAGGGTCCCAAGGCCGCGTCTCTGCTGGCGCAGGTCTCGCCGCTGATCCTCTCGACGCTGCCCCGGTACCGCATCACCCGCTCGGAAGCGGCCGGCAAACCGGTCTGGGTGGCCCGCACCGGCTACACCGGCGAAGACGGCTGCGAGCTGTTTGTGCGTTCGGAAGACCTTCCCGAGGTTTGGCAGACGCTTCTGGAGAAGGGCAAGCCGTTCGGGATCCAGCCGATCGGGCTGGGTGCTCGGGACACGCTTCGGCTCGAGGCGGGCCTTCCCTTGGGCGGCTCCGATCTGGATGAAAAAACCACGCCGCTGGAAGCCGGACTGGATTGGACTGTGGAATGGCGCAAAGGACCTTTCGTCGGCCGGGAAGCGCTGGAACGCCAGAGGCGGGAGGGTGTGGCCCGGCGGCTGGTTGGTTTCGAGCTGAAGGCGCCCGGGATTCCCCGGCCGGGCTACGCGATTTTTCAGGGCGAGGAGAAGGTGGGGCGGGTCACCAGCGGCACGTTTCTTCCCGCGCCCGAAGGTCCGGCCGGTTCGGGCCGGGCGATCGGGATGGGTTATGTGCCGCCGCAGTTGGCAAAACCGGGGACGCGCGTGTGGGTTGAAGTTCATCAGAGGAAAGTGGAAGCGGAGGTGGTACGGCTTCCTTTTTATCGGAGACCGAAATCATGAGTCTGGAGGGATTAAAGTTCAGCAAGACCCACGAATGGGTTCGGCTGGAAGGATCTCAGGCGACCGTGGGGATTACGCAGCATGCGCAGGAAGAGATCTCGGATGTCGTTTTCGTGGAGCTGCCCAAAATCGGCCGGACCTTCGCCCAGGCAGAGGAAGCCGCGGTGGTCGAGTCGGTGAAAGCGGCGTTCTCCATCTACGCGCCTATCGCGGGTACGGTCACGCGGGTGAACGAAGTGCTGATCAAAGATCCCGGCTTGATCAACCGTTCGGCCACCGAGCAGGGGTGGATCTTCGTTCTGGAGGCCAAAAACCCGGCGGAGATGGACTCTCTGATGGACCTCCAGAAATACGAGGAGTGGGTCAAGGGCGGAGGCGCAGGACACTAAAGTGGATTTTGTCCCGCTGACCGACGCCGACCGGCAGGTGATGCTGAAACGCATCGGCGTGGCTTCTTTCGAAGAGCTCCTCCGGGCGGTTCCGTCAGCGATCCCGGCAGCCCGCATGGATCTGCCTCCGGCGCTTTCCGAGCCGGAGCTGGCCCGGCTGGCCGCCGACCTGGCTTCACTCAACGCCACGGCCGAATCGCATGGCTGTTTCCTCGGGGCCGGCGCCTACCGCCATTTCATTCCCAGCGTCGTGCGCTATCTCACCTCCCGCGGGGAGTTCCTGACCGCCTATACGCCGTATCAGCCGGAGGCGTCCCAGGGAACTCTGCAGGCGATGTACGAGTATCAAAGTGTTCTCTGCGATTTAACCGGCATGGATGTGGCCAACGCTTCTTTGTATGACGGCGCCACCGCGCTGGCCGAGGCCTGCGTGCTGGCCATCAAGGAAACCGACCGCCCCAACCTTGTTCTCGCCGGCACCGTCCACCCCGAATACCGCCAGACGGTCCGGACTTATCTCAAGCAGACGGCCGGAAAGATCCAGGAGCTGTCGGCTGTCGAGGGGACCGTTTCGGTCGAGCAGGCCGGCGAATGGATCGATTCCAAGACTGCCGCCGTGGTCGTTCAGGTTCCCAACCGGTTCGGCTGCCTGGAGCCGGTGGATGATCTCGCCGAACTGGCCCACAAAAACGGCGCCCTCTTCATCGTGGTCGTCAACCCCATCTCTTTGGGAATCCTGCCCGCTCCCGGCTCCTATGGAGCCGACATCGTGATCGGGGAAGGCCAGCCGCTCGGCACCGACCTCCAGTACGGCGGGCCGTACCTGGGGCTGTTTGCCTGCCGGCAGGCGCTTCTGCGAAAAATCCCGGGCCGGATCGTCGGCATGACCCGGGATGCCCACGGCCGGCGCGGGTTCGTGCTGACCCTGCAGACCCGCGAACAGCACATCCGGCGGGCCAAAGCCACCTCCAACATCTGCACCAACGAAGCGATGATGGCGCTGGCCGCGACGGTCTACCTGGGCGCGCTGGGCCGGGAAGGGTTCCGGGATCTGGCGGTTCAGAATCTTCAGAAAGCCCGGTACGCGTTCGACCGCCTGACCCAACTGCACGGCGTGCGCCCCTTGTTCCCGCCGCCGTTCTTCAATGAGTTCGCCCTTCACATGCCCTGCGATCCGGAGCTGTTGAACCGCCGCCTGCTGGAAGATGGGTTCCTGGGCGGGTTCCCGCTCAAACGGTGGGACCCGGACCTTTCCAGCGGCTGGCTGGTCTGTGTCACCGAGGTTCCCACCCGCGCCGAGATCGACCGCTTCGTGGAAGCGGTGAAGAGGGCTATCCGGTGACCCCACCCCCTTCGGCCATGAGGGAACACCCTCCCGCTTCGCCGCTGCCGAAGACGCCGCATTCACCGGGACGCCTGCTGGAACCGCTCTTGAGAGAATTGGGAGAGCCGGGCCGGCGGGGTTTCGTTCTTCCGGCGCTGGACGTTCCGGAACGCGCGGTGGAGGAGCTTCTTCCGCCGGCCTGGATCCGCAAGGATCCGGCTCCTCTGCCCGAGGTGAGCGAGCGGGATTTGGTGAAGCATTTCATGCGCCTGGCGCACCTGAACTTCTCCGTTGAGACCAACTTCTATCCGCTGGGCTCCTGCACGATGAAATACAACCCCCGCGTGAACGAGGAGATCGCCGCTCTGCCTGGATTCGCGCAGATCCACCCGCACACGCCGGAGCAGGGGGCGCAGGGGACCCTTCGCCTCCTTTTCGAGCTGGACCAGATGCTCCAGCAGATCCTCGGCATGGACGCGGTCACGCTCCAGCCGGCCGCCGGCGCGCATGGGGAGCTGACCGCGCTTCTGATGGCGAAGGCGTTTCACGAATCCAGGGGGCACCCGCGCCACAAGGTGGTGGTGCCCGATTCCGCGCACGGCACCAACCCGGCCAGCGCCAGCTTAAGCGGTTTCGAGGTGGTGGAGGTCCGCTCCAACGCGCGCGGCCGCATTTCCTTAAGCGCGCTGGCGTCCGCCGTCGATGAGGACACGGCCGTCTTCATGATGACCAACCCGAACACGCTCGGCCTCTTTGAGCCGGAAGTGCTGGAGATCGCCTCCTGGGTCCATGAAAAAGGGGCGCTGATGTATCTGGACGGCGCCAACATGAACGCGCTGTTGGGCCGGGTCCGGCCGGGCGACATGGGCTTTGACATGGTGCACGTGAATGTGCACAAGACCTTTTCGATTCCGCACGGAAGCGGCGGCCCCGGCGGCGGCCCGGTCGGCGTGAAGGCGTCCCTCAAGCCGTTCCTGCCGGCGCCTCAGGTGGAGGTCCGGGACGGTCTGTACCGGCTGGCTCCCGCGGGTTCTCTTTCGATCGGCCGGGTCCGTTCCTTCTATGGAAACGTCGGAGCGCTGGTTCGCGCCTACGCCTACATCCGGGCCCTGGGCGCGCCGGGCCTGCGCCGTGTTTCGGAGGGGGCCATCCTGAACGCCAATTACCTGAAAGCGCTCCTCAAGGATGTTTTTCCGATTCCCGTCGAAGAGGCCTGCATGCACGAGTTCATCGCGACCGCTAAGGCGCTCAAGCAGACCCAGGGGATCAAGGCCATGGACATTGCCAAACGGCTTTTGGACTACGGGTTTTACGCTCCCACCATCTGTTTCCCGCTCATCGTGGAAGAGGCGCTCATGATCGAGCCGTCCGAGACCGAGTCCCGACAGACGCTGGAGCAGTTCGCCGACGCTCTGCGCAAGATCGCGCAGGAGGCCCGCGAGAATCCGGAACGGGTCCGGACCGCCCCTCACCGGATGCCGGTCTCCCGTCTGGATGAGGTCCAGGCGGCCCGCGAGCCGAACCTACGCTGGTAAGGATGCGGCTGCAGGTGGACCCTGCGGGCCTCCCGCAGGAAAACATGGACCGGGATCTTCAGCTGGCCGGAGAAGTACGGGCCGGCACGGCGTCGGCCTTGCTCAGAATTTACGGGTGGAAACAGCCCGCGGTTTCCATCGGCCGGGCTCAACGGGTGGAGGATCTGCCCGCCGATTTCCGGAACGGATATCCCATGGTTCGGCGTCCCACCGGCGGGGGAGCGGTCCTGCACGACCCTTCGGAAACCACCTACGCGCTGGTTCTCCCGCGCGCGGCCTGCCGCGTTCCTCTTCATGATCTGCCGGTCCGAATCCATCAAAAGCTTTTTGAACACCTGAGACTTTCTTCTTTTCCCGATTCGGATCAGCTGTCGCTGGTCTGTGGCAACCCCCCAGGGCCCGTTTCGGTCTGTTTCGCATCGCCGGTTTGCGGCGACCTTCTCTATCGGGGCCGAAAGACCGCCGGTTCCGCGGTGCGGGCCTGGAAGGAAGCGCTGCTGCTGCAGGGATCGCTGCAGGGCCTGCCGCTCTCTTCAGAACGGCTGAGAACGGTTTTGGAGCAGGCTATCGGGAAGGCCCTCGTCGCTTGACTGGAGGGACGCGGCTTCAGCAGGTTCTTGATGAGTTCCGCTCCGTCCCGGAGCAGGCGTTTCTTCTGGAGTTAAGCCGCCCCCATCTCGACGATTCCCGGATGGCCGCCTGCCGCCGCATTCTGGAGCGGGGAGTCCGGTGGGATCTCCTGGCCGTTCTTTCGGTCCGGCACGGCACCATGCCTCTGGTCTGCTGGAATTTGGCCGCCCATTTCGAAGATCGCGTTCCGACGGATATCCTGCAGGACTGGATCCGCCGCTCCCAGGAAGGGGTTCAGCGGCGGCTTTTGCTGGAACGGGAGCTGGTTCTCCTGATGCGGGATTTCGAACAGGAAGGGATCCCGGCGCTTCCATTCAAAGGTCCGACGCTGGCCCGACAGGCCTACGGCGGTTTGGTCCTGCGCCCGTTCGAGGACCTCGACATCCTGATTTCTCCCCGGCAGAAAGCCCGCGCGAAGGCGTTCCTTCTGCGGCGAGGGGCCCGCTATCGCTGGGCCCATTTAAGCCCGGCCCGGGAACGGGCCGCTGTGCGGGCCCAGTACCATTTTGAGTTCTCCGTCGGTGAAGCGGCGCTGCCGGTGGAGCTGCACTGGCGTTTCCTTCCGGCCTCCATGCCGGATCCCTTTGACCCCGATCAGCTTCTCCATCGGCCGGAACCGGAAGACCTGTTCCTGCTGCTGGCCGCGCACGCAGCCAAACACCGGTACGCCCGCCTGATCTGGCTCGTCGATTTTCTCGCGCTGATCGGCTCCTCCTCGGTTCGATGGGAGCAGCTCCTGCTGAAATCGCAGCGGCTGGGGCTTTGCCGAGCGCTGCGGGTTTCCTTGCTGTTGACACGGGAGCTGCTCGGGCAGCCGCTTCCGGATACCGTAGAGCGCCGGCTCTCGGCCGACACGTCGGTGGATGCTCTGGCGGCCGAAGCGTTTGAGACGGCCTTTTGTGCCCCCGAGCTTCAGGATGGGGGATGGCGGGAATTTCAGTTTCTGGTTCGCATCCAAGAACGGTGGGCGGACCGGCTCCGGCATCTGCTGCGCAAGGGAATGCTGTTGTTCAATCCCACGGCCCATGAATGGGACCGGTTTCCTCTGCCGGACCCGCTGTTCTTCCTGTACTATGGGATCCGGCCGCTGCGGCTTGCGGGGAAATACATCCGATGGCGCTGATGCTGCCGCACTCCGTTTTTTTCCATATCCCGAAGACCGGGGGGACCTGGATCCGTGAGGCGATCAAGAACGCCGGCATTCCCACGCGGGAAGTGGGTGCCCATGCCGATTTTGTCCTGAACATGCATAACCGCTACGTCCGAGTTGACCGGAAGGGTAAGTTCACCTTTGCCTTTGTGCGCCACCCATTGACCTGGTACAGTTCGTTTTGGAGCTACCGGATGGAGCAGGGATGGAAACAGGATGATCCGGCCGACCCGTTCATGTCTCCGAACTTCGAGCGGTTTGTCCGCGGCGCGATCCGGGGTTTCCCGGGCCATGTTTCCTGGCGCTATGAGCATTACATCGGGCCGGAGCCGGGCGTGCTGGATTTCGTCGGTAAAACGGAGAATCTGGTTTCCGACCTGGTGAAGGCGCTGCGGCTCGCCGGAGAGGAATTCGATGAGCAAAAGATCCTTTCCACGCCCCGTCAGCATGAATCCCGTCTCCGGCCGGTCTATTCCGATCGATTGAAAGAAGCGATGTTAAAGAGCGAACAACAGGGGCTGAAACGGTTTGGATATTAAGGTGGAGTGACGATGGAAGCGATCCGGGCCGAGGGGTTGGCCAAACGGTTTTCCCGTTTTTCCGGTTTCCTGCGCCTGAGCCATTGCTGGGCCCTGCAGGACCTCTCTTTTTCTGTCCGGCAGGGAGAGGCGGTTGGACTGCTGGGCCCCAATGGTTCCGGAAAATCGACCCTGCTTCGAATTTTAAGCCGTCTGCTTCTTCCTACCCGGGGGGCCGCGCGGGTCCATGGATCGCTGGGGGTCGTGCCGCCGGTTCCCGTCGGTTTCGCGCCTCACTGGGATGCCCAGGAAAATTTGAGTTTCGCCGCCCTCCTCCAGGGATTGCCGGCGGAGACAGCTCGCCGGCGGGTTCCTGAACTTCTGGAGCAATTCGAGCTGACGGATCGCAAAGGCATTCCTCTGCGCGTTTATTCCACGGGCCAGCGCCAGCGGTTGAATGTTGCCCGTGCTCTCGTGCATGATCCCGCGGTCCTTTTGATGGATGAGCCCTTGAAGAGCGTGGATCCGGAGGTCGGGAGCTGGACCCGGAACTGGATCCGAAGAGAGTTCGTGGAAAATCGCGGCGGGACCCTTCTGATCGCGACCCATCAGATGGAAGATGTCCGTGATTTATGCGACCGGGCGATTTTCCTTCTGGAAGGCCGGCTGGACGGCGATTCCCGGGCCGGAAAGGATCCCTCCCACTGGGAACAAAAACTTTGGGCCTGGTGGAGTCCGCGGGGATGAACCGGCTGCGGCTGCCGGCGGCCTTTATTTTGCGGGATCCTCAGCTTCGTTCTCCCTGGCTATGGATCTTGAGCTGGCTTGATTCGGTTTTATCGGTCATGGTTTGGTACTTCGGGAGTCGTTTCTTCCGGGGGGGTTCGCCAGCCGCGGAGGGGGCTGGGGTGGACTATTTTTCCTTCAGTCTGATCGGCATCGCTCTTTCCCAATATGTCTGGAGGGGGTTGATCTGTTTTTTAAACAAAAGCAGAAGGGAAATACAAAACGGAGCGATGGAAACATTCTATCTGTCGGCGTGGCCGTTCCCCTGGGTTCTTCTGGTTTCCTCTCTGGGGGATTTTATCGCCGCCACGTTGAATGCGCTGGTGATCCTGGGAGTCGGCGTGGTTTGCTTCGGCGCCGATCTGCATTGGCAGGGGGCCGTTCCTTTGGCGGCCGTTTTTTTTCTGACCTCTCTGGCCATGGGAGGTTTTGCGCTCTTGGCCAGCGCCTGGATGATCGCGTTCAAACGGGCCAACAATGTTCGAGGTCTGGTTCTCCGGGCGATTCCCATTCTGAGCGGTTCTTTTTTTCCGGTTTATCTGTTCCCCGGCTGGCTCAAAGACATTACTTTTTTTCTCCCGATCACGCATGCGCTGACGTTGTCCCGCGAGATCCTGGTTCCTTCCGGCGCAGCCCCGCTGGGGCCGGCATGGGCCGCCCTGGGGGGGCTGGCGGTGGTTTCTTTGCTGGGGGGCTGGATGGCCATCAACGCGTCAGTTCAATGGGCCCGATCCCAGGGCGGGATCTCCGCGGAATGATCCTGCAGGGTTTCGGGACCAGCATGGCGCCTTTCTTCCGGCCCGGCGAAGAGCTGCAGGTGGAACCGCTGGAAGACGCCGCGGTTCGGCCGGGCGACGTGCTGGTTTTCCGGACTCAGGATCAACCGTCCAACTTCCATGGATGGGTCACCCATCGATTGATCCAGCGTCTGCAGGTGGGTGATCAGCGGATCTATTTGATGAAAGGGGATAACCGCCTCCTGTTCGACCCGGTGGTTTTTCCGGAGCAGATCATGGGCCTCGTGGTCCGCGCGGGGCGGAGGGATCTGGCGAAGGGGCCCTGGCGGTGGGTCGGGCGGATCATCGCTGGGGTTTCCCATCTTCAGGCGGTCTGTTTTCACCGGCTGCTCTGTTTGAGACACAGTCGCCTGAACCAGCTTCGTCTGTATTGGATACACCGGGGATGGCTTCCCAATATTTCTCTGAGACGCCGCTATGAAAGCATCGTGAGGTTTTTCCTTCAGGCGCCGGCGGTGGTGGAGGGCTGCCTGGCGGGTTTGAAGACAAAGATCATCGGGAGGATCCGGGGAATTCAGATAAAACCCTGGGATCCGGCTGATCTGCGGGAGATGACGGCTGTTTGGAACCAATCTTTCCCGGAGTATGCGACCACGCCGGAACGTTTGAAAGGGCGAATCTTTTCTTCTTCCGATTTCGATCCTTCCCAATGCTGGGCTGTCTGCCGGCAAGGGCGCCTGCTGGGATGGGGGTGGAGGCGCGGCCAGCGGATCGAAAGGATGGCCTTGACCCCGGAGGGATGGGGGACCGGCGCGGCCGCCCGATTGTTCCATGAGTTATGCGCTTCTTCCCGGGGTCTTCCCGCCGTTGACGAATGTGGCTGGATGCCATTGACGGACACTGCCGAAGGGCCTGTTTTAACTCCGGAGTCGGAACTGGCGGCCCGGTATGGGTTCCAGCCGGTCTTTCTGCTGACTGAAATGCGGTTGCCGAGAGAGCGATTCCAGAAGCCGGACAAGGAATTTTCGAAGAATGGGATCTCACTCCGTTCCTGGCAAGAGGGAGACGCGGAGCGCCTTCGGAAAGAGTTTCAGGCGCCGGAATACGACCCCCGTTTCGCGGAGCGGCACTTTACGTTGGGTGGCCGCACGGACCGCGTTTTGCTGGCTATCCAGGAGGGTCAAGTGGCCGGGGTTTCCTTCTGGCTTCCGGATGAGGAAGTTTGTTCTGTGGCCCATCTTGGCGAGTGGATTTGGTCGGTGGCTCAGCCGCCGGCTCGGCGCGGTTATGGGTTTCACGTGGTTGTGGATGAGCGCTGCCGCGGCCGGGGGATCGGTTCCGCGATGATGGGAGAGGGGTCTCGGCGGTTATTTGAGGATGGATGCGACGAAGTGCTGGTTTGGACTCGCGCGGAACCGGTGTTCGAAAGGGCAGGGTACCTGCCTCAGAGAAGGTTCCTGAAGATGCGGCGAACCTCTAACTGAACGAGGTGATCTGCCGGAGGTTCCCGAGCCGCTTCAGCACCGGTTTTTTGTACCGAAGCTTCGAGTTCTTTGAGTTTTTTGTGGTCGATTTGTCTTTTTGCATGGGTTGACAGCTGTCAGAGTAAGGATACCATGGGGCGGGACTCTGTCAAGGGCCGGAGGAAGCAAGGAGCCCGCGGTATAATTTGCTCAAAGTATCCGCTTGTTTCCGGGCGGAAAAATGAGTTCGGATCCGCCGCCGGGAAGCGCTTTGCAGCCGTCGGGCCAGCTTCGCGGAACTGAGAATTTTGAGCGTCGCGCCGGCCAGAGCCGCCGGCCGGCCGAACGGGACCAGCAGCCCGGTCCGGCCGTCCTGGATCATTTCGGGGGCCGCTCCGATGTCGGCAGCCACGACGGGCACGCCGCAGGCGCCGGCCTGAAGCACGGCCAGAGACATCCCTTCCCGGGAAGGGGAAATCAAAACGTTGATTTCCCGGTACCACGAGGCCCAATCCGCGGGGTTGAAGGGTGCGATGCGCAGCGAATGGCCAAGCCCGAGCGTTCGAATGCGCCGAAGCACCTGAGCGCGCGTGCCGCGGCTGATCGCCCGGCTTCGGGAAGAGTTCCCGACGCATCGGCCGGCGATCAGGAACCGGGCCGCGGGTTGGGTTCGCCGGATCCGCCGGGCCGCTTCCAGGAAATCCCGGTGCCGTTTGGCCGGATGAAAATTGGCGACGAGCGCAATCAGCGAAGATTGTGGGGAAAGCCCAAGTTTTTCTTTAAGCCAGCCGCGGGGCCGGGTCGGCCGGGGTTGTTCCACGCCCCAGGGGATGATCCGCAGTTTTGAGCGGGACAGATCCGGAAATTCGCTGAGCGCCAGCGCGCGGGATGGAACGGTCACGACGCGGGACATACTCTCGATGATCGCCGGCAGGGGATCCAGGGATTGCCGGGTGCGGGCGACGAAGGTATCTTCCAGGGTGCCGGCGATCGACCAGACATGCGGCAGGCCCAGCAAGCAAGCGGCCCGAGCGCCGGTGCCGGCCCCGTCGAATGAATGGACGATTTGAATCCGTTTTCTCCGGATCAGGCGCGTCAGGAAATCCAGACGACCGCGGGCCGGGAGGTCTTTCTCGAGGACCAGCGTGGGCTGAACCTGGCCGGGGCGCAGGTTCTGGATCAGCGTGGACAGGATCGTGTTTAATCCTGCGATGCCGGCTCCGGGAACGACGAACAAGACTCGAATAGGAGAGGATTTCATTGGCGAAGGAACTGTTTCCTCGAAAGGTGAAAGAGGTGATCTGTAAAGAGGTCCGGCAGAGGGCGATTCTGCTCGATCTCCGGGACGGAAGCTATTTCGAAGTGGGGCCGGTCGGCCTGGCGATCTGGAAGCGGTGCGACGGCCGGACCTCGGTTCAAGTGATCGCCGAATCAATCTCTCGTACGTTCGGTGTTCCCGCGGGTCGGGCGGAGCGGGATCTTCGGGAATTCCTCTTCACACTCAAGAGCAGTCGCTTCGTTTCGATCTGAGCCCAGGGGTTGATCCGGGAAGCGCTCTCCCAGTGCTGGCGCCAGAGGTAATGCGTTTCGCCGGACAGAGCCAGGATCTTCCACCGGCGGGCAATCCTCAGCGCCAGGTCATAATCTTCGATCGAAAGCAGCGATTCGTTATAGCCGCCTACCTCTTCCATCGCTTCCCGGCGGATCAAGGCGCCGGCATGAGCGATCACGTTGATCTGAAATTCCATTCTGCCGTCCGGCTGACGGGCCGGATAATTTTTTTCCGCGAGCCCGGAAGGCAAAAGGCCCAGCCGGTCGGCATAGACCCATGCCGCCCTGGGGTTTTTCTCCAGGACCCCAACCAAACGCTGAAGACAGCCGGGCAACATGATATCGTCAGCGTCACAGACGGCGATGTATTTCCCGCGCGCTTTCTGAAGGATCCGATTCCGAGTGACGGCAATCCCTCCTTGAGACGGCAGATGGAACGGGCGGATTTGCGGGTGCCACGCATACTGCCGAATCCTCTTCGCGGTTTGGTCCAGCGAGCCATCGTCGATCACGATCAGTTCAAACTCACGGAATCTCTGGGCGAGAACCGACTCGATCGCTTGTTCGATCCAGAGTTCGGCCTGATGGGCCGCCATCATGACGGTGACCAGGCACCGGCCCGGCGGCCTGATTTGTTTTTCTCGAACCAGGCCGCATCGGACCATTTGATCGATCTGCTGTCGGACTCGCGGAGACAGCTTTCTCAGAGACCGATGGGGATCCAGCCCGCCGCGCAGAGAATTCCAGACACGGTTGGTTTCGGCGGAGGAGGCGAAAATGCTCAGATCGTCCAGGCGTGTCAGGAAAGTCTTCCGGAGTGTCTGAACCGGGAAGCCGGTTCGCAGCAGCCGGCGCAATCCCGGACGCCGCAGCGGCGCAGGGAAAGAGACGGACCTGGTTTTGGAGAGCGGTTTTGTTTTTGGGATCTTTTTGCGAAGCGGGATCTGCCGGTTCAATCGGCTCAGAAGTGCTGCGAAATCCGTTCCGGACCGATCCAAGGGCGTAGTCCATTTCTGCATGAAGTATCTCTCCGCCTGGTCCACCAGTCGGCGGCGGCGCTCCGGCGAAGCCGAAGCTCTTTGCCGGTGGTGCACGAACAGCGAGTGGACCCGCAGCAGTTGATAGCCGCGCAATCGAAGCTGAAGGCAATAATCGATGTCTTCCAAACCAAAAAAATAGTTTTCGTCAAATTGGCCGATGCTGGCTATAGCTGAGCGGGATAAAAGAAGGCAGAAACCGTGAAGTAAGAGAACCGATTCCAATTTATTCCGGTACCGGCGCTGGAAGTGCCGGTCCGCGAGATTTGTTTTTTCCGGGCTGTCTGAAGAGAAGGAAAACGGCCAGGGTTTTTCTCCGAGGCGGCCATACAGCTCGTTCGAGGCGGGACCGACGGCGGCCACTCCCGGCCGCTGGATTGCTTCCACCAGCCGTTCCAGCCAGCCCGGGGGTACCAGCGTGTCGGTGTTGAGAAGGCAGAAATACCGGCCGCGGCCGGCCTCAATTCCCTGGTTGGCCGCTTTGCTGAACCCCCGGTTTTCGCGATTTTGGATCACCAGCGCCTGCGGGAATTTCCGGAGGCATTTCCGGATGGCCGAAGCCCGGCTGTTGTTGATCACGATCAGCTCGTAGGGAATGGAGCTGTTCCGGATAACCGACCGCAGGCAGGCGCCCGTCATCTTCGGCGTGTTGACGGTAATGACGATGATCGAAACCACCGGATTTTTTTTCATGGGTTTCCCCCGGTCAATTTTCTCAGCAGGGAAGGAACTCCGGAGAGGATGGCTTCATCGGGGTATTCAAGCGCGTAGGCGGGGGCCTGCGTGACCAGCATTTCGAACAAATCCAGATGCTGCCGGGAGATTTTATCCAGCGGTTTGTTCCGGTACCAGACGAAATGGTCGTCTTCCAGCAGCTTCGCCAGCGCCGCGGTGGGGGAGAGCCGCTGAATCCGGATGTCGCCCCGTTTCTTGAACTGGGGGAAGATCAGAAGAGAAACAGGGGAAGAGGACTGTAAGGAGCCCGGCCGGATGCTTTCCATGGAGAAGACCAGCCGTTTTCCTGAACGGCCCAGGAGCCGACGCAGTTCCGGGAATCGGGCCGCCGACGAGCGGTCCAGCCGGATCCGGCGTGGAAAACAATAGGCGATGACCTTGCCGCCGCGCAGTCCCAGCAGCGGTTGTTCGTCCGAGAGGAATTTGAAGCCGGCCCGGACGGCGCTTAAGCTCAGCGTGCTTTTCCCGGCCCGCGGGTGGCCGATCAAAAGGACTCCGCGGGACCGGTCCGCGACACAGCCGGCGTGCAGGAAAAAGAGCCCTTTCCGCTTGAACCACAGGTTGAGCGGCTGGGTGAACAGGTAATGATAAGCCGGATCCGGCAGCAGCGAGGGCTCGGGAACCACGGCGGCCCGGATCTCCCGTTTCCGGGGATGGGTCAGGACCGCGATGTCGGTGATCATGTGGCGGGTGACGAGCCCGTTCATTCCGGCGCTTTGCATGGCCGTCTCCCTGTAGGGACGAAACGGAGAGGGCCCCTTTTCTCCATCCCGCAGGAACGGGGCCAGCGCGGAGATCTTCAGATGGAGGGTCTCTCTGTCGTTGGAAGGGGAAGACCGGAATGCCGCCAAATCCTCGAGGAGGGTTCGGAAGATGAATGGATGGTCCGCGCTGAGACGGACCTTCACGCCGTGAATGTTGAGATCAGCCCGCATATCAAAAAAGTGCCGAGGCGGGGATTTGAACCCCGATGGAGTTTCCCCCACAACGCTCTGAACGTTGCGCGTCTGCCAGTTCCGCCACCCCGGCAAGCTTGAAAGATTTAAAGATAACAGAAGCCCCATGGGCCGTAAACTACAATCGGCCGGTTTCTCCCAGAACCACTGCCAGCGCTTCCACCACTTCGGTGCGGAACTGACTTCCCGCGCACCGCCGCAGCTCGGCCAGCGCCTCGGCCGGTTTCATCGGGGGCCGGTAGGGGCGATGGCTGGTCATCGCGTCGAACGCGTCGGCCACCGAAACGATTGCCACAAGATCGGAGATATCGGACCGGCCAATCCCGCGCGGGTAGCCGCTGCCGTCCTCCCGCTCGTGATGGTTGAGGATGAGCGCCAATTCTTCTTCCGGCATCTTCAGGGGGCCAAGGATCCTGGCCCCGATGACCGGGTGCTGCTGCATCGATTGCCGTTCGGGGTCGGTCAGGCCGGAAGGTTTCTGGAGCGTGGCGTCCTGGACGCCGATCTTTCCGATGTCGTGCAGGACGGCCAGCCGGGAAAGGGTCTCGATCTCCTGCGGCGATCTCGACATGGCCTGGCCGATCCCGGTGGCCAGCCGCGTGACCGAAACCGAATGGCCGCGCGTATAGGGGTCTTTTGCCTCCAGCGCGGTCACCAGCGTTTGGACTGTGTTTAGGAAGGCGGCATGCAGCTCCTCGCGCGAAGCCGCCAGGTCCCGCGTCATCCGGTTAAACGCGGCGGCCGCCTCCTCAAATTCATCGCCGGTTTTCAGAAGGACCTCTTCGTTGAGATGGCCTGCTCCGACGCGCTGCATTCCGGCCACCAGCTGTTGAAGCGGCCGGGCGATCCGCCGGCCCAGCAGAGCGGCCGTCACGAGTCCCGCCAGTACGGCCAGGCCCAGCGAAACGAGAAGGAACCGCTTGAAACGCTCTTGAAGCGCGTACAGCTGCTGGTCGTAGACGTCCACGCCCAGCAGGGCCACCGTTTCCCCCGCGCTGTTCCGGATCGGCGCGTATCCCGAAATCGACATGCCCCAAGGGTCGCGGACCGATCGCCGGTCGGCGGTCGGACTTCGGAACCCCTCCCAGAGGTCCGGGATCCGGGAGGCGTTGTAGCGCCGTCCCGGCTGTTTTTTCCCTCCGCCGACGTCTCCGATGAAAAGGGTTTCCCCCGGCCGCCGGCTGCGGACCATCGTCCAAACGTAGCGCAGGCCAGGATTGGCCGCCAGGATCTGCCTCAGCTGGCTCTGAAGCTTCTGGTAAGCGGGGCTGTCGATGGCGGAAGGGTGGGGCGGAATCGTTTGATGAAGGTCTCCGTCCACCGAGAGGGCCGCCGTGGCGGCAACCCCGGTCACTCTTTGGCGCAAGTTGTCCATTTGCTCGCCGGCCATTCGCGGATAGACCAGGGCCGAGAGCAGCAGGATTACTCCGGCCTGGACGGCGATCAAAAGGAGGGCGATTTTTCTTTGAAAACGCATGCCGGAATCAGCATAGCACCTTTCCGGAACGGCTTGATAGACTGTTGCCATGCCGTTGATCCGAAGTAGTGATTGGACGCGTGACGGGAAGGTCATCCGCGGCTCCTGGCGCTTGACCCGCCGCCATGAGCTCCAGTATGTCCGGCGCGGAGCCGAGGAGGAGATCATCCTTTCCGGCCCGATCCTGCAGGCCGAATCCACGGGGTTAACGTTCCGCGCCGCTCAGCAGTCGATGGATGAGGATGTGCTCGGGCGGCAGTTCACACTGCAGGGAACCTGGCGGGCCGATCCGGAAAACCGCCTGGAATTTATCGTGGATGGGCAACACGATGGCGCGGCCAAGGCGCTGATCTTTCAGGGGGCTTGGGAGCTGGACGGCCGGCAGATCATCTACCGCCTCCGGTCGGAATCGGGCCGGACCCTGCGCGTGCTCCGTTTCGAAGGGAAATGGGACATCGATGAATCCAAACGGCTGGTTTACCTGCTCGAGCGTTCCTCCGGCTCCGGGTTCCGGTTTCTGGGGGCTTTTCAAACGCCGTCGATTCTCGAAAAAAAGGGGGAGATCCGCTACCAGTTGGGCGGCGAAGTCCAGGGACGGCCGGCCGGGCCGGTGATCACGCTGTTTGGAAAATGGAAGTTGTCCCGCACATTGGGCTTGAGCTTCGAGCTTCCCTCCCGGAACGGGCACACGCAGGGCATCAATTTCGGCGCTGTCTTCTCGCCCGGTTCCGACGGCGATGTCGCTGTGGAACTTCAGACGAGGAAAGGGAAGCCGCTCGGTGTGGAACTGACGCTGCGCCGCCGGTTTTTTGAAGGGCAGGGGGAGCTGTTTGCTCGCGTGCGCCGCTCTTTCAGGGAATCCGCCGTGGAAGGCGGTATTCGATTCAGGTGGTGAGGTTCCGAAAGAGCGACAGGCGATATTTTCGAAGAATGGCTGCCCGCTCTTGAATCAGTGGATCCGGATAGGTCTCCATCCGGAGCAGTTTTTCCCGTTCGGCCAAAAGTATTTTGTTGAAAGTACGGCAATCCTCGCGAGCAAGAAAAGAACTTGAGGCCGCCAACAGCACGATTCCCGCCGCGCAAAAAATAGCCCATCCTCTCCTGCCTGGTTTTTGGGCCATGAACAGCGCCAGGAATATCAGCAGGGTGATCCAGAGAAGATTGCCGAACGTGACGTATCGGGTCGAAAATGCCTGGGCTACATTGAAGCCGGCCCGGCCCAGCCCTGTCAGAAAGGCCGTTCCCAGCCCGTAAAGAGCCAGTGCGGCGTAAGGCGACAGGATCCTCAGCGGATTTTTTTCGATCAACCACAGCCGCCATCCCAGCCACGTCAATAGGCCGATTCCCGCCGCGCCTCCCAGCCAGGCATGGGCCAGACTTCCCGGCAGGACAGGGCTTGCTAAATAACTCATGATGTACCGGAATAATAAAACAGGGTGTTCCAGGCCGAACCTCAAGGAGGGGTGGTATTCCGGCCGGTGATAGCCGCTGACGTAGAGTGCAGCGATCCCTGCGCCCAGCAGCCCCCACGCCCAGAGCCACGGAGCACGCTTTTTTTCGCCGCCGACATTCGTCCATAACACCAGCAGGGCGATGGGCCAATAGAGGACTCCGTTGGAGAAAGACAGCGTGGCGACCCATCCGAGCGCCAGCGATGCCGCCAGATGCCGGGGGCGAAGGTCCGATTGCGCTAAAAGGAAAAACCCCAGCGTCACAGAGAAGAGGTTCAGAAAAATGGCGATATGGTATCCAAGCAGCCAACAGGCCGATTGATGAACCGAAAAGACGATCAGGGAGATCGCGGGAATCAGCCAGACCGGCCGGCGCAGGTTCAAGGATTGAAAGGTGAAACCCAATTGCCGGCCGAACATCCCCACCAGCGCGACAGCCAGGAGAATGTTGCAGGCCAGTTCGTAGGCGATGTTCCAGCCGGACCAGCGAATCAGGAACAGCATCACCAGTCTTGGAAACAGCGGACGATGTTCATTGTGCGAGGCGACAAAATCCTGAAGCGCAAGCGTTCCCTGGTACGATTTCTCAACCAGGGGGACCAGTGCCCACTGGTCCTTGTAGGGAACATCCACCGAATAGCGAATGACGCAGGCGGCAAGATACGCCAGGGGAATCAAGGCCAGAATCCAGGGCAGCCAGCGCCTGAAATATTCTCTAGGGTTTTTGGCAGATTCCGACAATGCTGACTCCCCAGGGAAGGTTCCATCGGCGCAGCCAGAAGGTTTCACTGAATAGGAGGCGGGTCAGCCATCCGTTAAGCCCGCGGGGTACTTTCACAAAATCGCTCCGGGGCCTCCAGGGTTCGGGCAGCAGCCTCTTGGCTCGGCGAAAGACCCACAGCGGAATAACGAACAAGGCCTGGATATAGGATATTTTCACCGGTTTGAATCCGGCCCGACGGAGCTTCTCCTTCAGTTCCGGGACCGTGTACCGCCGCCGATGGCCGAAGCGGGTATCGTGATCTCCCCAGAGCCATGAGAAGGCGGGGACCGACAATACCAGCCATCCGCCCGGCCGCAGCGTCCTGTGGCATTCGCGCAGTACGGCCTCGTCGTTCTCCGCGTGTTCCAGAAGATCCAGCGAGACAATCAGTCCCAGTGAATGGTCTCGATAAGGCAAATGATCCGCGACCGCGCGCACGAGCGGGGCACAGGACCCTTGCCAGCGCTTCCGGCAGGCGCTCAGGGCTTCAAGGGAGGAATCCAGTCCCAGGACAAAGCGTTCCCGCTGTTTTAATTCTTCCAACGCGTATCCCGGCCCGCAGCCCAGATCCAGGACGGGTTCCTTGGTTTGGCTTCCATCCCGATAGGACCGGAGCAGGGCCCAGATCAACCGGCGTTTGCCCAGAAGCCAGAAGTAATCGGGCCCCAGATCGCCGTAGATTTCCTGTTCTTTCTCAAGCATTCTTCAAATAAAACAGCATCATTTCCCGGAATGTCCGGTGGATTTCCATCCAGCCCACTTTTGAAACGCCTTGTTCCCGGGGTCGATGGTTCACGCCGATCTCCCGGATTCGGCCCCCCCGTTTCTGGATTTTAATAAGCAATTCCGTGTTGACGAAAAACCGCCGGGATTCGATCGGAATGGTTTTCAGCGTCTTGGAATCGATGAGCTTGAAGGCGCAATTGATGTCTCGGATGCGGAGTCCGAACAGCAGCCGCGTGAGCTTGTTGTATCCCCGCGAAAAGAACCGGCGGGCCAGGGAATCGCGGCGTTTCTTTCGGTAGCCCACGACAGTGGATGCTTCCTGGCAGTGCGGAAAAAACTCAAGAAGATCTTCGATCTGAAATTGCCGGTCGGCATCGGTGAAGAAGATCCAGTCGAACCGGCAGGCGGAGAAACCGGTCTTCAGGCTTGCTCCGTAACCCTGATTGACGGGGTGGCGAATGCGCCGGACTTCAGGGAATCGTTCCTCGAGATTCTCAAGAACCGCCGGAGTGTCATCCCGGGAGCCGTCGTCAATGAGGATGATTTCGAAAGATCCCATGTGATGTCTGAGAAAGGAAACGATTTCGTCAACCAGGCGCGGCAGGTTCCCGGCTTCGTTGTAGGCCGGGATGACCACCGAAAGAGATTTTGGGCGAATGGTTGATGGCATCGTTTGCAAGATCTGAAGCCGTAGTCTAACAGATTGCGGCTCTCCCATGGATGTGATTAACTTAAAGCCATGAGTGAGTCTGTGATCGCCAAAAATCCCTCCGCGGGCCGGGATTTCAATCTGCTGGAGGTCCTTGAGGCCGGTATCGAGCTCAAGGGCGCCGAGGTGAAATCCCTCCGGGATCACCGGGCCAGCTTAAGGGACGCGTTCGCCCGGATTGAGAAGGGGCAGGCCTGGCTGTACGGATTGGACATCCAGCCGTACGCGCAGGCGGGCCCGTGGGCGCCTGAGGCGAAACGGGTGCGGCGCCTGCTGCTGCACAAGAAGCAGATTCAGCGGCTGGAAGGGCAGGTGGCCCGGAAGGGCTACACGATCGTGGCGACGAAGATTTACTTCAAGCAGGCGCTGGTGAAAATCGAGCTGGCGCTGGCGCAGGGAAAACAGCAGTTCGACAAGCGGGAAACGATCAAGAAGCGGGAAGCCGATCGGGAGATCTCCCGGATCCTGAAAACCCGCAAGGGCTCCACCCGATGAGGTATAATAAAAATGATCTTATTTTTTGGGGGCGACTGGTTTCGACTGGAGAAACAGGGTCGAGCGTCGCGTGCCGAGGTTGTCCGGAGGCCTCGTAAAAAACCGGGCAAAATGATACATGCCAAAAATATGGTCAAGGGGATCGCCCCGGTCGTGCCGATGACGCCGACCATGGCCCCCATGGCACTGGCTGCGTAACCAATCGTAGCCCGTCCTTCGTCGACGCCTGCTGGGCGAAAGGACGTTGAAGCAGGCTGGCGGCGGTTTGGTACCTCTGGGGATTGCCGCGAGGAGACCTACCAGGGGGTAGCCGATCCATGATCCTGTCCGCGGGAGCGGGATCCGGCGATCGTTAAAAACACGGACTACGCACGTAGGGACCCGATTTCTGTGTCCTCAGGACCCGAGTTCAATTCTCGGCGCCTCCACCAACTTCTATGGTTCGTCGTTCGCTCATTTTGTTATTTGGCCTGGCCCTCTTCGCGGGCTGTGCCACCGTTCCTCCTCCGGGACCTTCTTTCCCGTCGGCGCTGGCTTCTCAGCGCGTTTTCCTCGATAACACGCCCTACCTGCCGTTTTCTGCCATTCTGCGGGAAGCGCGCGGGCAGGAGCAGTGGGACCCGCAGACGCAGATCGGGTATCTCACCGCGGGCGGCCATGAGCTGCGGCTGGCTTCTCAGATTCCGGCGGTGCTGGTGGACGGCGCGGTCTATTCACTGCCGGTGCCGCCGCGGATGGAACGGGGGCGGCTGCTGGTCCCGGAAACGGTCTGGACGCAGTGGGTCTCCCGGTGGCGGGCTCCCGCGGCCGTGGCGCCGAGAGTTCCCGGGGCCCGCATCCGGACGGTGGTCATTGATGCCGGCCATGGCGGCCACGATCCCGGCGCGATCGGACGGGGCGGATTGAAAGAGAAGAACGTTAATTTGGACGTCGCCCGGCGTCTGCGGGACCTGCTGGTCAACGACGGGTTCCGGGTCGTCATGACGCGGTATGACGACCGGTTCATTCCTTTAGGCGGGCGCTCCGCGATCGCCAACCGGGAAGGGGCGGATCTGTTTATCTCCCTCCACGCCAACTCTTCCCGGTCCCGCCGCGTCACCGGGTTCGAGGCCTACTACCTGTCGGAGGCCACCGACGACCATGCCCGCGCTTTGGAGGCGGCGGAGAACGCGGCGCTGCCCGAGGAAGTCGGCCGGCCGACCTCTTCCGAATCGGAGGCGATCCTTTGGGACCTTCTCTACACGGAGCACCGGCTCGAGTCGATGGAGCTGGCTTCCTATACATGCCGCGGCCTAAGCGGCCAGGGGCTGCCCAGCCGGAGCCGCGGCGTCAAATCGGCCCGTTTCGCCGTGCTCAAGGGGGCTCGGATGCCGGCCGTACTGGTCGAGGTCGGTTTCATCAGCAGTCCGGAGGAAGAGGCCCGCCTGCGTAAGCCGGAGTTCCGCCAGCGGCTTGCGGACGGAATCCGGCAGGGCGTTTCCACGTTCCGAAAAGAGGTTCAAAAAAAATATGCCTACCAATCATAGCGCGATCGGCGTGTTCGATTCCGGCATCGGCGGTCTGACCGTCGTGCGGGAGCTGATTCGGGTTCTTCCGCGCGAACCGATCGTTTACCTGGGAGATACCGCTCGTGTCCCTTACGGCAACAAGTCCCGGGAAACGGTGATGAAATTCTCCACCGAAAACGTTCTTTTCCTCCTGCATCACGACGTCAAGCTGGTCATCGTGGCCTGCCACACCGCGTCGAGTTTCGGCCTGCCGTTTCTGGAGAAGCATTTCCGGCACCCGATGATGGGCGTGATCGAGCCGGGCGTGGAGACGGCACTGCAGGTGACGCGTTCGGGCCGGGTCGGCGTGATCGGAACGAACGCGACGGTGGGATCGGATGCTTACCCGCATCTGTTCGCGCGGCATCACGCGCGCGTGAAGGTGACCCAGGTCGCCTGCCCCTTGTTCGTGCCGCTGGTGGAAGAGGGCTGCACCGAGGACCCGCTGGCGCTGGAGGTGGCCCGCCGCTACCTGAAGCCGCTCCGGCAGGCCGGGGTGGACACGCTGATCCTGGGCTGCACGCACTATCCTCTGCTCAAGAAAACCATCGCCCGCGTCATGGGCCCGAAAGTCCAGCTGATCGATTCCGCCCGGCAGGTGGCGCTCAAGGCCAAGCGGGTTTTGGAGAACATGGACCTGGCGGCTGCTTCCTCCAACGGCGCTCCGGCCCGCCGCTTTTTCGTGACCGATGAGCCCCGCCATTTCGAGCGGCTGGCCGGCCGTTTCCTGGGCCGCCGGCCCGGCAACGTCGCCAAGGCCGATGTTTCCAAGCTCTAGCCGGAAAGCGGTCGTCCTTCTTTCGGGTGGGTTGGATTCCGCGACCACACTTTACCTGGCCAAAGCCGGCGGCTACCGCTGCCATGCCCTCATCCTCGATTACGGCCAGCGGCACCGGAAGGAAGTGCTGGCGGCCCGAAGAATCGCGCGCGCCGCGCGCGTCCCGTTTCAATTGCTCCGGCTGCGGTTTCCCTGGGGCGGCAGTGCGCTGACCGACCGTTCCATCTCCGTGCCGGTCGGGCGATCGTTGGCTCGCATCGGCCGCGGAATTCCACCGACCTACGTACCGGCCCGGAACACCATTTTTCTTTCTTTGGCGCTCGCGTATGCCGAGGCAATCGGCGCCCAAACCGTTTTCATCGGGGCCAACGCCGTGGATTTTTCCGGCTACCCCGATTGCCGCCCCTCTTTTTACCGGGCCATGCAAAAAGTTTTCCGAGCCGGAACCCGCGCCGGCGTGAATGGGAGAACCATCCGCATCGCGACGCCGCTGATCCGCATGACCAAGGCACAAATCATCCGTCTGGGGAAAAAACTGGGCGTTCCTTATGAGCTCACCTGGTCCTGCTATCAAGGCCGTTCCGGCCCCTGCGGCCGCTGTGACAGCTGTTTGATCCGTGCCAAAGGGTTCAGGGAATCCCGTTCCCCGGACCCGGCAGGGACTTTTTGTTGACATTTATTATTCTTCTTGCTACTCTGAATCCGGCTTAAAAATCAGCACTTAGCACACCATCCGATAAAGGCAATTCCCGCCCCACAGTCGCGGGAGACGCAAAGCCAAAGGGCCCTTGGAGTATCCTCAGGGCAGCCGGCTACCGAAGATGGCGTGAACACTCGGAAAGGATTCACCCATGCGGCGTCTCCTCCATTCTGTTCTCGCTTTAGCCATCGTTCTTTCTCCCATCTCTCCCGTTTTGGCAGACGAGCCGCAATCGCCCTCAAATCCGGATCAAGACCGGAGTGATTTTGTCTCCCTGAGCCAGATGCAGGCCGGCCAGACACAGACCCAGGACGATCTCACCCGCGCGGCAGCGCTTCAAAATCAACTTTCGACCCAAGCCGCTTCCCCGGAGGTTTCGTTCGACCAGCGGCCGACCTATTCGACTCAAATCGGCGTCAATGATGATTTCTCCGCCCGGTTCCAGCTGACCAACAACTCTCCGGTCATCCGCAACGGCTATGTGATGATCGGGTTCACCCCTTCCGGCACCACGAACACGCGGGAGTTTTACCGCCCGATCAGCATGCCGCCGGGCACCACGATCCGGGACATCGTGATCACCAACGCTCAAATGAGGGCCGGCGGTGTCACGCCGGGCAACTATCAATTGAGCTTTCTGGCTTACAACGAGCAGGACCAGAAGATCGGGAACGGCTTCTTCGGCAATCCGTTCTCCTTCGGGTTGGCGGTTCCCGCGGTGGGATCGGCCCCCACGTACTCTCCCCAGATCAATCCGGGGCAGGACCTGGTTTCCACCTGGGCCGTCAGCAACACCGGTGATTCGACCGCGACCATTACCCTTTTGACCGTCGTGACACCGGCGGGAACGACCGATTCCCAGGAATTCTACCGGACCGGCGTTGCGGTGCCTGCCGGAGGCGGCAATCTCCAGATGACGGTGACCGCGGCACAGCTGTCGGCGGTTGGGTTCGGGGCGGGGCGCTATCTCCTGACCTTTGTGGCGTTTGATTCAGCCGGCAACCGCATCGGCGAGTTTTTCGGCAAGCCGTTGACGATCGGCTCGGCGGATGTCCATCTGGAAGCGCCGTCCATCCCCACGCAGATCGGGGCGAATGACTCTCTGACGGTCGATTTTCAAACCACCAACAGCGGCAATTTTTCTGATCCTCTGACGGCGCTGGTCGTCTTCACGCCGGTGGGTTCCACCGATCCGGCGGATTCGATCGAGATGTATGTTTCCGGCATGAGCTCCAACCCCGGCCGGACTTTTCACAGCATCATGCGCACCGGCCAGCAGCTGCGCAACCTGGGGGTTAACCCGGGCCGGTGGCTGATCACCGTGACGGCCTTCAATGCGCTGGACGAACGGCTGGAGAGCTATTACGGCCATCTGATGACGATCGGCGACATCCGGGTGACGCTGCCCACCCAGCCGGCGCTTCCTTCCTCGGTCGGCATTTCGGACGATTTCACGGCACAATTCACGTTCGTCAATGCCGGAGACACGGCAGACCGGCCGGTGACGGCACTGTTGGTCTTCACGCCGGTCGGGGCGACCGATCCCGCTCAGTCGAAGGAGTTTTACATCAAGGATCTGGTCACTCCGCCGGGCAGCAGCACGCACGACGTGACGGTCTCCGCTGCGGATTTGGCCGCGGCAGGCATCACGCCGGGCAACTGGCTCGTGACCGCGACCGCATTCGACGGCGCGGGAACCCGTCTGCAGGATTATTTCGGCAACTTCCTGACGATCGGTACCGTCACGCCTTCCTTTACGTCCGTTCCCACGTACCGGCGGCAGATCCCGGCTGGCGGCGATTTCCTGGCGACGTTTGACGTCGGCAATACCGGCGACGCGCCGGGCCGCATGACGCTGGTGACCTCGATTACGCCGGTGGGTGCCACGGACCCGGCCGCTTCCAGGGAATTCTCGCTGATCGTGACGGTCCAGCCCGGCGGCGGGCTGTTTGATTTTGAGATCCCGGGTTCGGCGCTTTCGGGAGCCGGCCTGACGGTAGGAGACCATGTCGTGAGCTTCGTCGTGTTGGACGCGGCGGGCAACCGGGTTGGGGAATTCTTCGGCAACCTATTTCGGATCGGCGATGCTTCCCTGACCGTTCCCGCGGCGCCGGCCTATTCCGACCGGGTGGGTTCGTCGGAAGATTTCACCGCGCAATGGACCTTCGGCAATTCCGGCTCGGTCAGCGCCGACGTGTCGGTGCTGACGGTCTTTACCAGGGTGGGCACCGGCAACTCGATCGAGGTCTACCGGGATGGTTTGGTTCCGGCCAACGGCGGCGGAACCGTGAACATCCTGCTCTCGCCGGCGGACCGCGCGGCGGCCGGGATCACGGCGGGCGATTACACGCTGACCTTCAAGGCGTTCGATGCCAACGGCAATATCATCGCTGAATTCTTCGGGAATCCGCTGGCGATCGGAGAAGCGGCCTTGACGCTTCCTGCACAGCCCTCCTATACGGACTCCATTCCTCTCGATGGGGACTTGGGTTCGAGCTGGACGCTGGGTAACTCGGGTAATTCTTCGGGAGAAGTGACCCTGGTGGCGTCGGTAACTCCGCTGGGCGGGACCGACGCGGACACGGTCGAGTTCCGGAAGGTGGTGAGCATTCCGACCGGCGGAGAAACGGTGAGCTTCGTGGTGACGAACGCCGAGTTGGATGCCGCCGGCATCACGGGCGGGCGGTACCTGGTCTCCTTCGTGGCGTTCGATCCGGCCGGGACGCGGCTGGGCGAGTTTTTCGGCAACGCGCTGCGGGTGGGCACGATTACGCCGACGTTCCCGGCGGTCCCCGCGTACGACGACTCGATTGCCGTGGGTGCGGCGTTTGAATCGGATTGGACGCTGGGAAACACCGGAGACGCTCCGGACCGGGTGGCGCTGATTGTATCGATCACGCCGGTTGGAGCGACGGATCCTGCGGCAACGAAGGAATTCTCGAAGATCATCGCTTTGCCGGCCGGCGGCGCGACGGCCGAAGTCAACATCACGTCGGCAGAGCTTCAGGCGGCCGGCATCGGGCCTGGCGATTACGTCGTGTCGTTCACGGCGCTCAACGGCTTAAGCCAGGTGATCGGGCAGTTCTTCGGCAATCCGTTGACGATCGGCACGGCATCGCCGACGGTAGGATCAGAGCCGGCGTACACCGCTCAGATTCCGCTGAATGGCGTTCTTCAAACCGACTGGGCGGTGGGCAATACCGGCGACGCTCCCGCCACGGTGACGTTGGTGGTCGCGTTGACTCCGGTCGGCGGCGATCCCTCTCAGACCGTGGAGTTCCACCAGTTAGTTCAGGTTCCCCCCGGCGGCTCCTCTTTTGATTTTGATCTTTCCGCGGCCGACCGTCAGGCCGCCGGCGTGACCGGTGGGGAATACCTGGCCTCGTTCGTGGCGCTGGACGCCGCCGGCAACCGGATCGGGGAATTCTTCGGCAATCTGGTGACAGTCGGAACGGTGGCGCCTTCGGTAGGAACGGTTCCCTCGTATGACGGAACGCTGGCCACGGGTGCGCCGCTGGAGACGGATTGGTCGGTGGCCAACAGCGGGGACGCGCCGGCTTTTGTGACACTGGTCATCGGGGTGACGCCGGCCGGTCAGACGGCGACGGCTGCGACGGTGGAATTTTCGAAGAATGTGCGCATTCCGCCGGGCGGATTGGCGGTGGATTTTGATGTGACAGCCCAGCAGCTCTCCGATGCCGGCATTGGGGCGGGCGAATGGCTGCTGTCGTTCGTGGCGCTTCGTCCGGACGGCAGCCGTGCAGGCGAGTTCTTCGGCAACGTGTTGTTGATCGGGGAAGCATCTCCGAGCATCAGCGCGGCGCCGATTTACTCGAACCGGATTGGTTCCACAGAAGACTTCACAGCGCAGTGGACGCTGGGCAACAGCGGGTCGGTTCGGGCGGATGTAACGGTGCTGACGGTGTTCACGCGTGTGGGCACGAGCGACTCGATTGAATATTATCAGGCCGGGGAAGTGCCGCCCGGAGGCGGGGTGATCAACACACTGTTGACGCCGGCGCAGCGGTCGTCGTTGGGGATCCCGGCGGGAGATTACACGCTGGCGTTCGTGGTATTCGATGCCAACGACCAGCGCATCGGGCAATTTTTCGGACAACCCCTCTCCATCGGCGAGAGCCAGGCCAGCTTCAGCGCCATGCCGGAATACACCGGCCAGTTGCTGGAAGGAAGAAATTTCGAGTCGGATTGGACGCTGGGCAACAGCGCTCCCACCAGCGGTGTAGTCACGCTGGTCACCTCGATCACCCCCGCGGGATCGACGCAGGCCGTTGAGTTCAATCGCAACGTCACGGTGCCTCCGGGCGGCGGCAATTTCCACCTGGAGATCACGGTGGCTGAGCTTCAAGGAGCCGGCATTGTGCCGGGCTCCTACACGGTTTCGTTCGTTGCGGTCGATGCGGCCGGCAACCGGCTCGGTGAGTTCCTGGGCAACACGCTGGAAGTGATTCCGGCCGGCACGCCGATTGGGTTCCTGCTCGGCCAACAGCTTACCTCGGGTGCTCGCAGCGGCCTGGTGGAAAGCTGGGAAGTTCCGGCGGGCGACCCCAACGAGTCCCTTTTGGCCGACCGGGCCTGCAGCTACGACCAGGCGATCGCCGCGATCAGTCTTCTTTTCTCCGGCCAGGCGGCGACCGCCCGGGACATTCTTGATGCGATGGCTCTCCTGGAAGCCGGCACGGGCCGGGTGAGTTCCATGTACTCGGTTGGGCCTCAGGCGCAGGACTTCTCCGCGGTTTATACCGGCACGAACGCCTGGCTCGGCGATGCGCTGGCGACGTATGAATTGGTCACCGGCGATGCCCGCTTCCGGCCCATGGCGGAGCGGATCGCTGAAACCCTGCTGTCGTTCCGCGATCCTTCCACGGGACTGTTGCGGGGCGGACTCGACGCGGACGGCAATGCGCTTCCGTGGATCTCCACCGAACATAACCTGGACGCCTATTCCTTCCTGGACGACCTGGCTTTTGTCACCGGCGACAGCCGCTGGCGCCAGGCGGCCGATGATCTGGCCGCGGCGATCGATACGCACCTCTGGTCGGTCAGCCATTTCCTGAACGGGTTCGGCGACGATCTGGTCTCTTTGGACGTGCAGGCCTACGGCGGCATTTATTGGCTGAGCCGGGGAGACGTCGCCCGCGCCGAGACCGTCCGGGACTTCATCGAGAATAATTTGAAAGTCACCGTCGACGTGAACGGCACGCCGGTCACCGGCTACGCGCCGTACCGTGGCGACTCCTTCATCTGGGTCGAGGGAACGGCGGTGATAGGCATTTTGGACAGCTTCCTGGGCCGCTTTGACTCGGCCCGGGCCATCGCCGCGGCGATCGAGCAGTTCCGCGCGGCTTCCGGCGGACTGGGCTATGCTTCTTCCACACAGCACACAAGCGCCTCCGGCGCCGATGAGCTTTTCTCATCGTCCGCGAACGCGGCCTCGACCGGCTGGGGGCTGATCCTGCAGTCGATCCTCGAGGCGACTCCGGCCTCCTCCTCGGCTCCCACGCAGGATGCTGCGGTTGTTTCGGAGCTGCCGACGTTCAGTGTTTCGTCTCTGTCCGGCAGCGGGGTTTTTCTCCCGCCGACGCAGGGAGAGACAAAGGCCCCGATGAGTCTGTATTCCCAGGCGGCCCAGCAGGGGTTCTTCAACATCGCTCCGGGAATGTTCCGGCTGGCGTGGCTCTCTTCGGGCAAGCGCTCCGATGTGTCGTCGGATAGCTTCTTCAGCTTTCTTCTCGAGTTCCTGTTCGGATAACCGCGAAGTCTGATATCCTGATTCCGCGATGAAAACCGCGCGGATCATTGAGATTTTCCCCTCCCTTCAGGGAGAAGGGATCTACGTCGGCCGGCCGCATCTGTTTGTCCGGTTCTGGAACTGCAACATGGCCTGCCGGTACTGCGACACCGACTACAAAGGCCCGTACCGGGAAGTCGATTCCGAAACCCTTTCCTCCGAGGTCCTTTCCCAGATTCAAAGCCATGGGCCGTTCCATGCCGTCAGCTTAACCGGCGGCGAGCCACTGCTCTGGAGCCGGTTTCTGAAGAGTTGGCTTCCGTGGCTGAAAGCGCAGGGGCAGACCACCTATCTGGAAACCAACGGCACCCTCCCCGATGCGCTCGCTGAAGTTCTGCCCTGGGTCGATATCATTGCCATGGACATCAAGCCGCCCAGCGCCACCGCCGACCGCCCTTTTTGGAAAGAGCACGAACAGTTCCTGCGGTTGGCTTGGGATGCCGGTAAGGACGTTTTTGTGAAGGTGATCGTTACGGCGGATACGCAGGAATCGGAAATCCGGCAGGCCACCGACCTGGTAGCTTCGGTGGACCCGGCCATACCGGTCGTCCTTCAGCCGGTGACGCCCTGGGGACCCGTCCGGGAAAAACCGGCCTGGAGCCAAATGGAAACATGGACCCGCGAGGCCGGCGGGAAGCTCGCCGACGTCCGGGTCCTGCCACAGATACACCACCTCCTCGGAATCCGGTAGAATGGCAGTCATGGTGAGATCCGATCAGCGAAAACCAACCGACCTGCGCCCCGTCAAGATCACGCGCGGGTACCTCAAGTTCGCCGACGGCTCCTGCCTCATCGAAGTCGGCCACACCAAAGTGATTTGCAGCGCCACCATCGACGAGAAGGTGCCGTTCTGGATGCAGGAGAAGGGCAGCGGCTGGGTGACCGCCGAGTACGGCATGCTGCCGCGCTCCACGCACCACCGGACGCCCCGCGAAGCGACGCGCGGCTCCCAGGGCGGCCGCACCCAGGAAATCCAGCGGCTGATCGGCCGTTCCCTGCGCGCGGTCACCGATCTTCAGAAACTTGGCCCCCGCACGATCTGGATCGACTGCGACGTGATCCAGGCCGACGGCGGCACCCGGACGGCCGCCATCACCGGCGCCACCGTGGCGCTGGTCGAGGCACTTGGTGTCCTGCGCCGCCGGGGAGTGTTCGCGAAGGTTCCCATGCGCGACCTGGTGGCCGCGACCAGCGCTGGTTTTCTGGACAAAGAGCCCATTCTGGACCTGACCTACGAAGAAGACTCCAAAGCCCGCGTTGACATGAACGTCGTGATGACCGGCAAGGGAGAGCTCGTCGAGGTTCAGGGCACCGGGGAAGGGGGGACCTTCACCCGAGAAGAGATGCAGTCCCTCATGGATCTGGCCTGCACCGGCATCCAGCAGTTAATCACGATCCAACGCAAAGCTCTCGAAGATCTATTGGGGTCAGACCCCTTCCAAGCAAAAGGGGTCTGACCCCTTCGGATGTTCACTTTTCTTTTGGCCACCCGCAACCGCCACAAGGTCCTGGAACTGCGCCGGATCCTGAAAGGCCTGCCCGTTCGGTTTCTCACCGTCGATCAATTCCCGGATCTTCCGGCCGTTCATGAAAATGGAACGACCTTCCGGGCCAATGCCATCAAAAAAGCGCTCGTCACCTCACGGCATACCATTCTTCCCGTTCTGGCCGAGGATTCAGGGTTGCAAGTCCGGGCGCTGAATGGCCGGCCGGGTGTGCGTTCCGCCCGGTATGGGGGGGCCGCTCAGAACGATCAGGCGAATGTTCGAAAACTGCTGAAGGATTTATCCGCGATTCCGTCGAAACGAAGACAGGCCCGGTTCGTCTGCGTGATGGCGCTGGCCGTGGGAGGGAAGCTGATCCGGACGTTCGAGGGGAATTGTCCCGGGGCCATTGCGCTTGAAGCCGCCGGCCGCACCGGTTTTGGCTACGACCCGGTCTTCATTCCGCGCGGGCATCGCCAGACGATGGCCCAGCTCGGCGCCCGGGTGAAAGATTCTCTCAGCCACAGGAACCAAGCCGCTGTCCGGCTCCGCCGTTATCTAAAACAGGTCGCCGAGTAGGTCCTGCAGGTTGAACAGCTGTTCGTTGAGGATCTGCGTGACCGGCTTGGAGATAAACTTGGTTTTGGGTTCTTTCCAGGTTCCGCTGATGCGCACCTCTCCCACGAAATAGCTGGCTCCTTTCGCCAGCACCTTTCCGATCTGGGACCGTGTTTCTTCGGGGATCAGCTCCGGCGCGAAGGTTGGGACCAGCCGCCATTCGATGGGGCTCTCCAGCCCTTTCAAAAATCCGCCCCATCCCATGATCGACACGGTAGCTTGAGGGGAGCTGACCTGTAAATCTTTGGTCTCGATCTTTCCGTCGGCTGTTTCGAACGTGCCCTTGGCTTCCCGGAACGCGATGGTCTTGAGGGCGGGTGCCCGGACCAGATCGGCGAATTGGCCCAGGAAAGGGAACTCGAAGATCCGGCCGCCGGCGATCTGAAGCCGGCCTTTTCCCTGAATGGTCTCCGGCAGGTTACTCTCTCCGCTGCCGGTCCAATCCAGGTTCAAAAGCCCGGCGATCTCCTGATCTTTCCATTTAAGCTGGCGTGCCAGCTCCTGTAGGTTCAGCCCGCTGACCGACAGTTTTCCATCCCACGGTTGTTTGGGGCCATCCCGGCGCAGGAGGCCGCTCGCGGTGAGAATTCCCTCGGCCAGGGAGGCCTGCAGACCATTCAGCGTCGTGGTTCCTTTTTCCTGCTTGAGGTCCACCGACACGGATTGGAAGGGGATTTCCCGGACCGTGAATTGGGGGGAAGAGGCCTTCACGTCGATCGCCAACTCTGCCGGTTTTGACAGGTTTCCCTCCAGCAGGCCGCGCAGGGTCACTTCTCCCTTGAGCCCATTTTCTTGAATCGCGCTCAGCGCCGGCGGCCAGAGCCGCCCGATTTCCTCCGCGCGGAAAGAGCTTTCGAGAAACAGGTTGGCCATCGGTTCGGGGCGGAGGATCTCTCCCAGCACCCGGAAGGTTCCGCCCGGGAACCGGCCGGTCAACAGCTCCACGCCGATCTTTTCGCTGCCGATCTCCATCTGCGCCTCGGCCGAAAGGTCTCCCCAGCTGGCTCGCGCATCGATCTCCGGCTGATCAAAATGCACCAGCGTTCCTTCCAGAAGGAAAGGCCGGCCGGCCCACTGGCCGCTGACGTTGCTGAACGTCAACAGGTCCGGCTGCCAGCGCAGCATCCCCTGACCATCAGTGAAATTCCCGCCCTTGGGCAGCGTGCCCGCCACGTTCCGAAAGTTAAACGTGGCGGTGGGGTGGATCTCCCAGCCAGGCAGGAAAGCCCCGGTTCCCACCACTTCCGCCTCCACTTCTCCGGAGGGTTGAATGACGCGCAGGAAATTCTCAAATGCCGGCGGAAGCGGCGGCCGTTGGCCCAGCGGGAAGGCGGTCTTGACCCGGAACCCGAATTTCCGCTGGGCGTCGGCGGTGATCGATCCCGACATCTCCACTGGGACGTTTTCCGGAAGGAGGGCGGTCAGTTTCTCCGTTCGAATTCCCGCGGGATCGACGACCAAATCGCCGGTGAGCTCCCGCAGTTCCTTGAAGGTGGGAAGGGGGCCGAGTGCCACCCGCTCCAGGTGGACGGTGCCCGAGAATTTGCGCCAAAGGTCCGGCTCCGACAGCGACGGGATTTTTCCGCTGAGCTGGATCTGCAGTTCCCCCGTGGCCTTCAGCGGCTGTGGCTGCCGGATTTCCCAGATAAACCCTTCGGTTTCCAACCAGGCCTTCAGCTCCATCGGCCCGCGCGGCGTGCCCTGGATTTCCAGGTCCATCCCCGCGGTTCCTTTCAGATCCCCGATTTTTTCCCGGATTGGGTCGGGAAGGTAAGACATCAGGACCGGCAAGGCCCAATGAGAGTTGTTCTGAAGCTCGAACCGGCGCTCCTGCAGGCGGTATTTCCCCCGGAACCGCAAGGGGGTGGGAAGCATGCCCTGTAATTCGGCGAACGCGGTGCCTTCCACCTGGGCCGGCAGGGAAAGGTGCAGTTCCAGCCCGACCTTTTGAAAATCAAAATGGGCGGGAGGGTTGCCTCGGGCCGGATCGACCTCCAGCCGCCCCTCGGACAGAATGATCCGGGGAATCAGCACTCCGAAAGAGGGCCGCTTCACCGGCGAGGAGGGTTTTAGGGAGAGGGTCCGGAAGTTCCAAAGCCCGTCGGTGTTCTGGATCAGGCGCAGGTGCGGGCCGATGATGTTCAGCGTGGGAATGATCAGTTGGCGCTGTTTGAAGATCGGAAGAAACAAAATGCCGCCCCGGACCTGGTCCACGTGCAGGAGCGGTTCTTTTCCGAATCGGGGATCTTCTGCCACGGTAACGTTGTCCAGGATGAAGCCATGCCAGACATGGACCCGCACCCGATCGATCGACACGGAGCGCCCCAGCGCTTCGCTGGCGGCGGTCTCGGCCCACTGCCGGGCCTTCACGGGGAAGACCACCCGGTTCAGATAGCTGACGCCCGCGGCCACAGCCGCGGCGAGCAGGACGAAGACAAGAAAAATGGAATGGATCCGGCGCATAAAGTTCCTCTGAGGGAATGGGAACATTATATCTTAGAATGAATGATCCCTTACGGGGTGTGGCTCAGCTTGGCTAGAGCGCTGCGTTTGGGACGCAGAGGTCCTCGGTTCAAATCCGAGCACCCCGATTACCCGATTAAAGTATACTTAGCGTCAGCCACTTGCGCCTGTAGCTCAGCTGGATAGAGCAACTCCCTTCTAAGGAGAAGGTCGGCCGTTCGAGTCGGCCCAGGCGCGGATCTTATCAGGAGCTTAAAGAGTAAACCGTGAGCCGTAAAGCGTGGATCGGATGGGGCGTTGTGGTGGCCGGGGTCGCCTTCTTTTATCTCTTTGGGACGTCCATTCTGCGGGCCCAGATGGAGACGGCGATGAGCACGGCCTGCAGCCGGCCCGTGACTCTGCGGTCCGTCCACATCACCCTGCCGCCGGGGCTGCGCATGAACGGGATCGTTGTTCCCGCCGGCCCGCGCGAAGGTCCTTCGCCTCTTTCCGTCGAGGAAATCACCGCGCGGCTGACCGCGGGAGATCTCGTGCAGGGACGAACGGGGTTGAATCTTGAGGTCAAGAAGCCGAAAATAATCATGGTCTGGACGCCTCAGGCCCGGGCGCTGTTTTCGCCGGCGGCTTTCAAGAACGCGGCCGGTCCGATCAAACTGCCGCTGGCTCGTTTGCGCGTCGAAGGCGGCGAGCTGACATTCGTGGATGAAACCGTCACGCCGGCGGTCTCCTGGAACCTGCGTGATCTGCGCATGGAAATCGCTGCCGATCGCGGTCCCCGGGAATACTCGGTGAAGCTCTCCGCCCGGCTGGACGATGACGCCAGTAAAGCGTTGGGCGGGCTGAAGCTGGACGGGTCCGTGTTGCTCGGCGGGGGGCCGGTCGATGCTGCCCTGGAAGTGGATCATGGGCAGGTGCGGCAGTTGTCTCCGTATTTGCGCCAGATCCTCGGGACGGCCCCGACGCAGGGCCAGGCCCACCTGACCAGCAAGATCACGGTCCACGAAGGCGTGCTCATGTCGCGCAACGACATCGTCGCCTCCGACATCGTGTTCCCCTATGGCGAGCGGACCACGCTGGATCTGGAAGGCAACCGCCTGGTGGACCTGCTTCAGGATCCGGAAGGGAAGATCCATCTCGGTTTCATCGTGACCGGCCGGCTGGGGGAAAAGCTGGACTGGTCCGATCTGGCCACCGGCGCCCTGCGTGAGGCCATGCGCCAGGCGCTGAGCAAGGGCATCCAGAAAATTCTGGGCGAGATGCAGCAAGACCGCTCGGCGGGGGAGATCCTGCAGGACACGCTGGACTCCCTCGGCAAATAAGCTTGGAAATGAGCTCTACGGTGGCTATGGTGTAATGGTAGCACGAGAGATTGTGGATCTCTCGGAACGGGTTCGATCCCCGTTAGCCACCCCATTTTTCAATAACCTGTCCCCTCGGAACCCGGTACCGTTGGGCGGTCGTCTGATTGCAGAGGTAGAGCGAGAGCCAAGAGGATAAAGTTATGACGAAAACTAAAAATATTATCGTGCCGGCTATTCTTGGTAAGAAAAATGCTGGCCTGATTAGCAAGATTGAGGATTTCTTAAAAAAATACTCCACCTCGGAGATTAGAGAAGGTGGCAGTCATCTGATCTATCTTGATCCCGAAAGCGGGGCTTCCTACATACTTTGCCATCTTGAAGCTAAAACTCTTGTAAACGGCGCGGACCTGGATGCCGTATTAGACCCTCGTGAGGGTGAAGAATATAAGCTTAACCGAGATATTTATACCGACAACCAGGCTTACAAAATCATGGAAAAAGACGCTATAAACAAGCGCGTTTTTGAAGACATCGTTGTTGAATTCGATGATTCATATAGACCTCATCGTCCATTTAAAGTTTTTGGTGGACAGCACAGAGTTCAAGCAATAAGCGAAGCGTTGAAGAAGGGAACCAGCGAATCGCACGGCATCAGAGTTTATTTCAATCTGAATGTGGAGCAGAGAGTAAATATTGCTGTAGCTAATAATACGGCAATTGCTGTGTCTAACGATTTATTAGATAGGATGCAAGAAGATTTCGCAGGGGGGAGCCTAAGAGAGTGGTGTCAAACGGTGGGTATCCTAAAAGATAGGCAGAATTTTTCCGATAAAAGAGATCCGGAGGGAATTCCTACCGTTAGGGTTGCGAGAACGCTAGTCGTAAATTATTTTCGTGGCAAAGAAGCCCAAGATCAGCAAGACCATCCTTATCCAATCGTTTGTGCGTCTGGAAAGCCAGATGAGAATTACAGCAGATTGAGGAAGGGGATGGTCTGGGATGATCTAGGACTAAAGAGAATGGGAGAAGAGTTTGCGAAGCTTCACCGGACCCAGAGAGAATGCGTTCTCGGCCGGGAGGAGGATCGCTATACAGAGTTTGCCAACAAATGTATTCATCCGTGTGTAGCTGCTAGTTGGGCTTTTGCAGCAGGTTATTTGCAAGGGAAACCGGAAGCACTAAAGGCCCATTATGGTTTAAGAGGAGTGGTTGATTCTCCCAAAGATCCCTTAAACGCTGGCGATTTATCCGATGCAAGATTAAAGGACGTAGATCCAGATACCTATCGAGGCTTAGGCGCTCGAATAAGTGAAGGGGAATTGGGACGGATGCTAGAAGTCTTCTTGTTGCAAGCGGAGGCGGCGCAGAAAAAAGGAATCACAAAGAAATTGGCGAATGCCGCCATCCAATCGTTCGAGGCAAAAAAAGCACAGCGTAGGGCTGCGAAAGCTGTTCGAGACCTTTAGTGTTTAGCGAATATCTGAGGACCGCCTCAGATTTCCTTGAAGCGGCAGAGCAAGAGGCGGAAGAGGCAAGGGCAAAACGACAGTTTCAAGCTGCCATACTTTTTACCGCAAGCGCCGTCGAATCCTTCGTAAATTATATAGGCGATACCCTCGCTAAAAGTAAAAACACCCCATTACATGAAGCCGCTTTTTTAACCGATAGAGAACTGGATATAAGCAAGGGCAAGTTTGCGATATCGCAGAGATCTAAATATTACAGATTGGAAGATAAGCTGAAGTATTTGGTTTATAAATTTTGCAAGAACTATTCAATCGAGAAAGCTCCAGAGTGGCCAAAGTTTTTGGAATTTAAACGATTTCGAGATGAGCTTGTTCATCCAAAACGCGACGAAGACGATAGATCATTGAAAGAGTATAAAAATCAGACAATTCAGGGACTCGAGGCTTCCATCACTATCATGAATGAAGTTTGTATTGGGGTATTCTCAAAACCACTAAGGAAGAAAGTGCTGGATCTCCGCCCTGACTAGTGGCCATGATTCAGGGCTTTTATATTTTAGCGACCAGGGAATTGTCTAATTATGTGGTCGAAATTCTTTTTTGAAAGATTTTGGGAGAGCGAGCAGAGGAATGAACTCTTTGTTTGTATGCCGTTCCATCATGAATTTGACGAGAGATTTTCTAGCATTGTAGATCCGTCAGCGAGAGGTGCTGGATTTGATAAGGCGACAAGAGTAGATCAGTCTACGGAAGGAAATGTTGTTACAGATAAAATTTGGAATGGCATCGCAAATTCCAAGATGGTTCTGGTAGACCTCACCGATGATCCCAAGTCAAATGGTCATGTAAACGGCAATGTTCTTCTGGAACTCGGCGCAGCTCAGGCGATGCGTGAGCCTTCGTCGGTTGTAATTATTCGAGATCAGAACCCCCGTGAAGCAGATTTTGATGTTAGAGGGTTGACCATCAACCAGCCACCAGGCGGGAATTTAACCAAGGAATGGCTTGTTGATTTGCTAGCTGGTTCGGTCAAGAATCATGATTGGGCACAGAGCAAGCGGGTTAAGGCTGCGGCAGAATCCCTCGATGAAATAGGTCTTATGCTTATGTGGGAAATAGGTAGGCGACCAACAGACTGGAGGCATTTCAATACGGTAGGCCTTCCGGCTGAAGTAAAAATGGCAGTCCTGCGATTGATGGATCTAGGGATTCTTAGGCTTGGTACTGGTGGTCCCCAGTTTCCCACCGAACATGCTTATCATTGGACCCCCTTTGGCAATCAGGTTATGAGATATTTAGGAATCAATATGATGACACTCGCCGAGTTTGAGAAAACGCCCCAATATCCTGCGGCTGTAGGAGCACGGGAAAAATGGGCAGAGGCCCACAAGAAAATGGAAGAGGCTATAAGAGCTAGCCAGCAGAAACCTACTGGTGATTAGGCGGCCAGGGCAGGGATGCGGTCAGCCATTATTTTAACTTCTGGGAGTGTCATGAAGGTTCGAAGGTCGTCCGCCCAGGGACCCCAACCTTTTCCCGAGCCCCCCAGAGTCCTAAACGATTTACTCAGTAGGTTGAGTAAATCGTTGACACCCCAGCTTGTCATTGATTATGTGCTATACTATGTACGTACATAGAAGCGTACATATGGAGGTAATCAAGAATGACCGTTACAACGACTGAGGCGAGACAAAATCTGTTTAAGCTTGTGAGGAAGTCCGTCAAGGGGCACGTTCCGGTGAGGATCAGCTCCAAAGAAGGAGATGCGGTTCTTGTCTCGGAGGAGGATTACGAGGGTTTGTTGGAGACTCTGGAATTGCTTTCCGTGCCCGGAATGAGGAAGAGCATTCAGGAGGCTCGGGCGGATATCCGGGCAGGTAGGACGAAATCCCTCAAAGAAATTTTCGGTTAATGTCCTCGAGCGCCTATGAAGTCCGGTTTACTCGCAGGGCGGAGAAAGATGTCAAGAAATTGACGCCCCAGCTTCGCCGCAAGCTTTACGATATCCTGACGGAAGTAATCGCCCCCGATCCTTTTCAGGGGAAGAAACTAGTTGGCGATTTGGCTGGCAGCTACTCCTATCGGTTGACCTACAAAGATCGGATCGTCTACAGCATAGACGCGAAGAGCCGGGTAATCTACATTGAACGAGCCGCTACACACTATGGGGAATAAACGCTATGCGTATGTGGAAAAGGGGACGCTTCATAAAGGGACAGTTTACTTGGCGAAGTAGCGGCGCATGATGTGTCCCCCAATGAAGCGTCCCCATAACACACTAATGTCATCCAACCAGCGGCGCCGCGATTTCCATAGACCCTCTCGCTCATCTCCGCGATCGCAGCATCCCGGTCCGGCGGATGACGCCGAACGCCGTTTTTTGAGTGCGACGGCGGTGGATCCGGCGCCCCGCATCCGGCTGGAAGATGGCAGCCAGGAGCTCACCATGCGGGCGATGGATCTGATCTGCCCGATCGGCATGGGGCAGCGCGGATTGATTGTGGCTCCGCCGGGGAGCGGCAAGACGACCTTCCTCAAACACATCTGCCAGGCGGTGGCCAAGAGTCAGCCGAAGATGAAGGTCTACGCCCTTTTGGTCGATGAGCGGCCGGAAGAGGTGACCGACTTCAAGCGCAGCGTTCCCGCCGAGGTGCATGCCTCGTCGTCCGATGAGACCTATGAGCACCACATCCAGGTTGCAAACCAACTGATGCAGCGGGCGGTGCGCGAGGCGGGGGCAGGCGAGCAGGTGCTGGTGGTGATCGATTCGCTCACGCGTCTGGCCCGGGTGCACAATGCCCGGCAGCCCTCGAGCGGCCGCACGCTCTCTGGCGGGATGGATGCGCGGTCGCTTGAGGTGCCGCGGCGCATTTTCGGCATGGCCCGGAAAATCGAAAACGGCGGGTCGCTGGCGATTTTGGGCACCCTCCTGGTGGATACGGGCAGCCGGATGGACCAAGTCATCTTTGAGGAGTTCAAAGGCACCGGCAACATGGAAATCGTGCTCGCCCGCGAGATTTCCAATCAGCGGATCTTTCCTGCCATCGACATCCACAAAAGCGCCACCCGAAAAGAAGAGCTGCTCCTTGATCCGAGCGAGCTGGAGCCGGTCAGGCGAATCCGCCGGATGCTGGCAGACTTGAGCCCGGTGGAGGCGGCGAAGGAACTCATTAAACGCCTTCAGCAATACCCCACCAACAAGGCGTTACTGCAAGCGCAGTAGCCAAATGAGAGCGGGCCGTTGTCACGGGCCTTCAGGAGTAGGGGAGCAGGGTAGGTTCCCTTACCTTCGACTGGTCAGCGCCCCCCATTCTTTTCTCTTTTAGTCATCGTAGTTGAACCCGACACTTTTAGAAACAGTATCCAATAGTACCCAATACAAATCCCCCTTGTTTTATTCTTTAGAGAGCTAACCCGCCTCCTGGAACTCGCCATCTTCGTTCGCCGCTCCAATCTTGAATAGTAGACATATGTATCCTATAATGAGAAATAGATACGTAGGAGGCGCAATGAAACGAGAAAAACAGAGTAATCTTCCCGCAGTTCGATCATTCCATCCGGAAACCGCCGCGGACCACCTCTTAGGTGATATCCGTTCTCTGATTGAGGGCGCTCGGAAGCGGGTCGCGCAAGCCGTGAATGCCGGCCTCGTGATGCTCTACTGGAACATCGGTAACCGCGTTCGCGAAGAGATCGGGGAGCAGGGAGCGACCTACGGGGAGAAAGTTGTGGATTCTCTGTCGAGCCATCTGACCCTGCAGTATGGACAGGGATTCTCGCGGGTGAACCTGTTCGGCATGATTCGCTTTGCTGAGGTGTTCCCGGATCCCAAGATTGTACAGACACTGTCTGAACAATTGGGGTGGAGCCACATGGTGGAGATCATCCGTCTTCCTGATGAGCTGCAGCGCGATTTCTATGCCGAGATGTGCCGGCTCGAACGGTGGAGCGTTCGAACCTTACGGACCAAGATCCAGGGAATGCTCTACGAGCGGACGGGAATTTCCAAAAAGCCGGCTGAACTCGCCAGGCAAGAGCTCAAGAAACTCCGGGAGGAAGACCGCCTGACACCGGACCTGGTGTTCCGTGATCCTTATCTGCTGGATTTCCTCGGCCTGAAAGACGCGTACAGCGAGCGGGATCTGGAAACTGCCATCCTCCGGGAGCTGGAGCGGTTTCTGGTGGAGTTGGGGAGCGAATTCGCGTTTCTCGCCCGCCAAAAGCGCATCACGGTGGATCAGGAGGATTACTATCTCGACCTCTTGTTTTATCATCGCCGGCTGCACCGGTTGGTGGCAATTGACTTGAAGCTTGGGCGGTTTGAAGCGGCGGACAAGGGGCAGATGGAACTTTACTTGCGGTGGCTTGAGCGGCATGAAAAGCAGTCCGACGAGAATCCGCCCATCGGCCTCATCTTGTGCGCCGGGAAGTCGGCCGAGCATGTGGAGCTGTTGCGGCTGGAAAAGAGCGGCATCCGGGTAGCCCAATATCTAACCGAGTTGCCGCCCCGGAAGGTCTTGGAGCACAAACTGCATGAGGCGATCCGGATCGCGCGGGAGCATCTGGCTGTCCGGCAGTTGCCGGCCGGGAAGAATGTCCGGCTTAAGCCGGGGGACAACCAAATAACCCGCCCACGTATTTGAGGTTGGTATTCTTGGCTCTCAAAAAGCGGACAAATCCAAGGTAGTTGCCGGGTATAGTATGTAGCCATGCTGCTGACTGTCATTCGCGTGCTGCTGGCGCTTGCGCTGTACAGTGTGGCGATCGTCGTGATGGGGCTCGCGCTGTGCCCCGCGATCGTTTTAGTGCGAGCGGTCTGGGCAGCGACAAGTTCTCTGGGTTTCTGGCCGCAGACGCTTTGGGTATCGCTTGCGGTTGGGGTCGGGTACTTTCTCTTCGGGTTTTGCCTCATCTTTGTTTCTGCGCTGACACGATGGGTTTTCCGGCTTGACCTGAAAGAAGGGGAATATCCCCTGGCATCGCTGGGCATGCTGCGGTGGTACATCTCCAATGCGCTCCAGTTCCTCGTATGGACTACCTTCGGTGATTTCCTGTTGATGACTCCGTTCGCGGCCTTGTTTTACCGGCTGATGGGGGCGAAGCTGGGGCTGAACGTGCAGATCAACTCGAAGTTTTGTGCGGACCTTTCGCTCCTCGAGATAGGGGACAATGCCGTCATCGGCGGCCACGCCACTGTCATCGCGCATTCCTTCGAATCACGCGGGCTTATCTTGAAGCGGGTGCGGATCGGCCGGGGGGCCATCATCGGGCTCAATGCCATTGTTCTGCCCGGCGCCGACATCGGCGACAAATCGGTGGTTGGGGCGGGAGTTTTTGTTCCGAAGGACACGAAGATCCCGGCGGGAACCAGGTACCTCGGCCCATGAAGCGCCTGAACCCAATCGGTCGTGGACAAATCAGATAAAAAAGGGAGGGTCGATGAATAAAGGGGATTTCCCGGAGCACATTGGCTCCGAGGTTGAGTCGCTCACCCCGCTACATCGCCGTTCCGGCATGCCTTCTCAGACTCTATTGACCAAAGCACCCATCCAGCCGGCGCTGGTTATCTGCTGTAAGGATTACCGCTACATCCAGCCGATCCAGCGGTTCGTCAAGCGGCGGCTCGGTATCCGCTGGTATGACCTCAAAGCCACGGCCGGCGGCGTACGGGCCATGCTTGAATCTCCGCGCATCGTGCGGCAATGGATCTTGCGCGACATCGATCTGGTTTACCGCCTGCACTGCGTGCGCCGGGTGATTCTGGTTCATCATGAAGACTGCGCCGCGTACGGCGGATCCACGAAGCTGGGTTCGCTGGCGAAGCAGCGGCGGTTTCACCGCACGGAGCTTCGGCGCGCGGCCCGCGTGCTGCGGCGGCAATTTCCGGACCTGACGATCCACGGATTCATGGCCAGCGGCTATCCGGCGGCAGTCCGGATCGTTCCCATTCTTCTTCGCGTTTGATCGCCAGCCACCCGCATTTATTTCTTTGAATGTCATCCAGCCAGCGACCCCAGCTTTTCCTCTGCAAGCGGGGGGTCGTGGAGTTCGCGGCCCCCCGTGTACTTTCCCCGATAAAAAATCAAGAGATCCCCCTGATTTCGCGGCGGCAGGGCTTCGCCTATAATTCATACAAATGAAGAAAAAGACTGTGGGTGTTGTAGCGGTTTTTCTGGTGGTCGTCCTTGTCTGGGTTGTTACCGGAGGACGACCGCTTTTTAGGAGAACGGTAGGAGAAGATATTAGATCAACGGGTCGTGATGTGGCCGATTCCATAAGGCGTGTAGTTCAATAGTCCTGGATGACGAACTTTAATTTCATGCCGTTCATGGTGATTCTCTTCCAAATCTACATCCTTGTTACCATTTTCTATCTCCTGCTGGACAACCGCGAACCTTCGGATACGTTCGCCTGGATACTCATCTTCATCCTCCTGCCGGGTTTTGGCCTCGTCCTTTATTACTTCATGGGCCACAATAACCGAAAACGGTACGACCGCACTAAGAAGCTCCCGCAGCTTGTTGCAAAGAACCTCGTCGAGTTGTTCAAGCCGCTTGTCGCCGTTCAGGAAGAGATCATCGGGGCGGTCAAGAACCGGAGGCAGACCTATCAGGACGACCTGATGACGCTGCTCCACAGGAATTCGAAGGCGCTCATTACCTCGAACAATAAGGTGGCGTTTTTCCACGATGGGCAATCGAAGTTCGACGCGCTTTTCGCCGACATCAAAAAAGCCAAGCGCTTTATCCATATGGAATATTTTATCTGGTACTCGGACCAGGACGTGCTGGGACGGAAGATAAAAGAGCTCCTCATCAAAAAGGCCGGGGAAGGGGTGGAGGTCAGGATACTCTATGATTACACCGGCTGTCTTCTGACCTTAAAGCGCGCCTACAGAAAGGAGCTCCGCGAGGCCGGTGTGAAGATTTACCCCTTTTTCAACTACATGTCCGCATTCAAGTTTCACACCCTGAATTACCGGAATCACAGGAAGATCGCCGTGATCGACGGCGAAGTCGCTTACACGGGCGGCATGAACGTCGGCCAGGAGTACATCGACGGCGGAAAAAAATACGATTCCTGGCGCGACACCCACCTGAGGCTCGAGGGGGGCTCGGCGAATTTGCTCCAGGCGATTTACGCGATCGACTGGTTCAATACGACGGGCGAAGAGATCTGTTTCGATCCGAAATATTATTCCGGCATCGAGGAGAGCGCGAAGGGGAAGGGTTCGCTTCCCGTCCAGTTGCCGACCTCCGGCTACGACACGCAGTGGCCGGCGATCCTTCATTTTTATTTCACGATGATCACGATGGCACAGAAGAACATCACCATTGTTTCGCCGTATTTCGTGCCGACCGAAAGCCTGGTCACTGCCCTGACGACTGCGGTGCTGCGGGGCCTCGACGTGACCATCCTCATGACGGGCGTGCCGGATAATCTCCTTACTTACTGGGCGGCCTTTTCCTATTTCGACGGTCTGCTGAGGGCGGGAGTCAAAGTCTTTCAGTACGAGAGGGGCTTTATGCACGCGAAGATGCTCTCGATCGATGGGAAGATTTGTTCCGTAGGAACGGCAAATTTCGACATCCGGTCTCTGAAGCTCAACTACGAAGTCAACGCCGTTTTCTACGACGAACAGACGACGAAGGAGATCGACGCCCAGATCGCGCTCGACCTCAAGGGGTGCCGAGAAGTCACTCTCCAGCACATGGGTAAGGTCTCCCTCCCCGCGAGGCTCCGCAATTCGCTCGCGCGCCTCCTTGCGAATATTCTCTAGGTAAAGCAGGTACCGTTCTAAAAAGCGGATAAAAGAAAGGCCACAAGCCCTGGTTCGCAGCGATCGAGGCGTATTTCCCCTGATGGGAGATTAAGAGGTTGCCCCGATTGCGCAGTTCCTGCCTCAGGTCTATGATGTCCCTGTGATGACATTTACGCTGACGGAATTCCTGCTGTTCATCATCGCGGGGACACTGATGGTGATGGCCGGCCTGCTGGTCCGGATGGCCGTCCGGGTATCCAAGGTGTTCGATTCGTTGACGCGATTTGGCGCGCTTGTGAGCGGGGCAAAAAGGGGATTGAGAGTATTGCTGGGTAGAGGCGCATCTCGCCATGACAACGCCTAGCCGTCGAGAGTTCGCGGACATCAGCAAGCTGCTGCGCGGGGCATGGGACATGCATTCCTTTGTCCTCAACGGTATTTTTGTTCTTCTCGTTATCTACACGCTCTATTTTGGGCGTACCGTCATCCTGCCGGTGGTCCTGGGTGTGTTTCTTAGCTTTTTACTGCGGCCGGTTGTGCGCCAACTCGCCCGGTGGAAGATTCCAGAATCGGCAGGAGCCGCTATTGTCCTGGTGATCGTTCTTGGGACTTTTATCTTCGGCACCTCTCAACTCATGGAGCCAACATCCGCCTGGATTCGTAAGGCCCCCAAGAGCTTGCAGCAGATCGAGCGGAAGATCGGCCACATGCTCCAGCCCACACAGAAAGTCACCCAGGCGGCTGAACAAGTGGAACAGATCGCCGATGGAACCAGGGACGAGACGGTGCAGCAGGTGGAGATCAAATCTCCTGGATTGCTGGACAGCGTCCTCCTTGGAGCCAGGAAGGTCCTGGGCGGCATCGTGATCACCTTCGGCCTGCTCTATTTTCTTCTCGCGGCAGGGGACTTCTTTTTGCGCACGTGGGTCGAAAGCCTCACCACCCTGACGGAGAAGAAACGGGCCGTTGCCATCACCCGCGAATTGACGGAGACGATGTCGAAATACCTCGTGACGGTCACGATGATCAACATTGTCCTCGGTTTCCTGACCGCCCTTGCCCTCGCGCTCCTGGGGATGCCCAATCCGATCCTATGGGGTATGCTGGGGGGGTTCCTGAACTACATCCCCTATCTGGGGGCGTTAGTCGGCGTGGTCATCATCGGGTTTGCCGCGCTGCTCCACTTCGACTCGGTTGGTTATGCGCTCCTGGCTCCCGCGATCTATTGGGGCTTGACGGTTCTGGAAAGCGGTTTCATCACCCCGATTTTTTTAGGCCGCCAGCTGGCGCTCAATCCGGTCATGATCTTTCTCGCGCTTGTCTTTTGGGGATGGCTGTGGGGAATCCCCGGCGCTGTGCTGGCGGTACCGATCCTCATGGCCCTGAAGGTCGTCTGCGACCATTCAAAACCGCTGGCCTTCCTCGGGAAGTTTTTGGGCCGATGAAAGGTCGAGTCCGGTGAACATCTTGATGATGACCAATACCTATACGCCTCTCGTTGGGGGGCTGGAACGGTCGGTTAAGACATTTTCAGAGGAATACCGCCGCCGCGGCCACCGGGTGGTCATCGTAGCTCCGACGTTCAAACGGATGCCCGAAACAGAACAGGATGTCATCCGGGTGCCTTCCCTCAAGGAGATTGGCGGGACCGAGTTCTCGGCCCGCCTCCCCATCCCAGGGTGGATGGCAAAGCACTTGGAAGGTTTTCGACCGGACATTGTCCACGCGCACCATCCCTTTCTGCTTGGGAATACCGCTTTTCGCGTCGCGCGAGCGCATCGGGTGCCGTTGGTCTATACGCACCATACGCTGTTTGAGCAATACACCCACTACCTGCCCATGAAGGCTGAAAGAGCGGCCCGGTTCATGACCCGGGTCTCCACGGCTTATGGGAACTTATGTGATCGGGTGTTTGCGCCGAGTGAAAGCGTGGCGAGACTCCTGCGCCAGCGGGGTATGCGGACGCCGATTACCGTCGTCCCGACCGGCATTGATGGCGCCCATTTCCGGGGCGGGCACGGCAGCCGATTTCGCCGCCAGATGAAGATCGGGCGTAAGGCGTTCATCATTGGCCATTTGGGACGTCTGGCACCGGAAAAAAACCTCGGTTTTCTGACTCAGGCGGTGGTGGAGTACCTCCACCGTGACCCGGCGGCGGTGTTCGTGGTGGTGGGGCGAGGCCCATCGGCCTCCGGGATCAAACGGCTCTGCACACGGGGGCGTGTCAGGGATCGCATCTACTTTACGGGAGTGCTCCGCGGGCAAGATTTGATCGACGCGTATGACGCGATGGATGTCTTTGCCTTTGCGTCCAAGAGTGAAACCCAAGGGTTGGTGTTGCTGGAGGCGATGGCCGCGGGGGTGCCCGTGGTGGCTCTGGACGCGCCAGGCGCTCGGGAGGTCATCCGGGATCGACGCAACGGACGGCTGCTGAAAGCCGAAGAAGTCGGCCCTTTTGTTAACGCACTCCGGTGGTTCACCCTCTTGTCGCCCGCCCGAAGACGGGCCGTGCGTCAGGCGGCGCGTCAAATGGCAGACAATTTCTCAGTGCCGCGGTGTACCGAACGAGCCTTACAAGTGTACGCCTCCTTATCATCTGCGCGACGGACTCCTCGGAAACGAAGCAAGATCGCTGAAGCGGTACGTCGAGTGCAGACGGAATGGAAATTATTACGGAACGCTGCAGGGGCGACAAAGTCACTGTTTTCAAAAACCGCTCGGGCAAAAGATTGACCGGTTAGGGCAGGGTGTATAATAAGCGCTGGTTTAGAGAGTTTTCCTTCCTAAGGCCGCAACAAACTCCTTTCTTCGCAGGAACGCGCCGGCAAAACAGAAAATAAAAATGAGGGTAAATGATCAACGTTAAAAGCGAAGGCATCATCCTTGAGAGTTCAGAAAACGGATTCGACAATCAGGCGGTCCTGAATCCCGCCTGCATCGAGATGGGCGGCGTCACCCACATGTTTTACAGGGCCGTCAGGCGGGGAGATATGGTTTCCTCGATCGGCTACTGCCAGCTGGAAGGCAACAAGGTCGTCAAGAGGTCGGACAAGCCGGTTCTTTTTCCCGAACCGGATTATGAAAAGATGGGAGTCGAGGATCCGCGGATTGTCTTTCTGGACGGCGTTTATTATCTGTTTTATACCGTTTACGACGGGAAAAATGCCCTGTTCGCTTACGCAACAAGCGCCGACCTGATCCGCTTCACCAAGCGGGGGGTCATTTCGCCGCGGATCACCTATGCCGAAGCGGCCCGCCTCTTCGGGTTTTCGAAGATCAAGATGATGGAGAGGTATTTCTTTTTTGATTCCTACATTCGAGACAGGGAGGGCGACGGCATCCTGTTGTGGGAGAAAGACGCGTTCATCTTCCCGAAGAAAATCAACAATCGGTTCGCGCTGGTCCACCGCGTGCTTCCGGGGATCCAGGTCATCTATTTCGACGATTTCAAACAGCTGACCGATGATTATTGGAGGGATTATCTCAGGAATTTGGGCGATTACGTGATGCTCGATCCCGAGTACAAGTTTGAAAGCAGGAACATCGGAGGCGGATGCCCGCCTATTGAGACGAAGGACGGGTGGCTGTTGATTTACCACGCCGTGGAGGATTCGCGCCGCGGCAGGATTTACCACGCGGCGGCCGCGCTGCTCGATTTGGCGGATCCAACGAAGGTCATCGGCCGGCTGAAAACCCCCCTGTTTTCCCCGACTGAACCGTGGGAAAAACAAGGCGACGTCAACAACGTCGTTTTCCCCACGGGCGCCGTGGTCAGAGAGGGCCGGCTTACTCTTTATTACGGTGCGGCGGACAAGCTCATCGCGGCAAAGTCCGTCGATCTCGAGGAGCTTGTGGGCGAATTGAAAAATAACCCGTGAAGGTTGTTTATTTATCCAGCTTTCCGCCCAGGGAGTGCGGCATCGCGACCTTTACCGCGGACCTGACGGGCGCCATGGATGATTTGCTCGAATCCGTCGTCGAGTCGAGAATCGCCGCGGTGAACACCGATGCCGTCTCGCGCTACCACTACCCGCGGCAAGTGCTTTTTCAGATCGATCCGTATTCCGAGCGGGACTATCTCCGGACCGCCGAAAGCATCAATGGGATGGATGACGTCAAGCTGGTCAATGTCCAGCATGAGTTCGGCCTCTTCGGGGGCGGCTACGGCGCAAACATTCTTTCTTTTCTGGGAGCGCTCAAGAAGCCGTCGGTCGTGACTTTCCACAGCGTTCTTCCTTCGCCGAACGGCGAGCTTCACCGCATCGTTCGTTTGATCGCCGAAAAAGCAAGCGGTGTGACGGCAATGACGAACCTCTCGCGCGAAATACTGGTCCGCGAATACGGACTCGACGAAAAAAAGATCTCGGTGATCCCGCACGGGATCCACGCCGCGCCCTACAGCTCCAGCGCCAGGCCTAAGGCGGCTTTAGGGTTCCCGGAAAAGATCATCCTGTTGACCTTCGGCTTCTTAAGCCGCGGGAAAGGGATCGAATATGTCATCGAGGCGCTGCCCAAAGTCGTGAAAGCGTATCCCGACCTGATGTACATCGTTCTGGGCGTGACCCACCCGAATGTCTTGAAAGAAGAAGGCGAAAGCTACCGCAACTCGCTGATTCAGAAAGTCCGGGATCTCGGCCTTTCCTCCCACGTGAGTTTTTATAACGAATACGCTTCTTTGGACAGTCTTCTTCAGTTTTTGCGGGCCGCGGACATTTACATCTCCACCTCCCTGGATCCGAACCAGGCCGTTTCGGGAACGCTCTCGTACGCGCTGGGATCCGGGAGGCCGGTCATTTCAACGCCTTTCGCGCAAGCCCGGGAGATCATCACTCCGGAATCCGGATTGCTGGTTAATTTCAGGGACCCGGACTCTTATGCCGAGGCGCTCACGGCGCTTTTGAAAGATCCGCTTCGGAGAGAGCAATTCGGGAAGAACGCCTATTTCAGAACGCGCAACATGACCTGGGAGAACGTCGCGCTCGAGTATTCGAAGCTGTTCTCGGACTATTCCGGCGAACTCGCCGAAGTCAGCAAGCACAAAAAAATCCCCCGCATCAATCTGAACCACATGTTCCGCCTGACCGACGATTTCGGGATCATCCAGTTCTCCCGGCTTTCTTTGCCGGACATCGCGTCGGGCTATACGGTCGATGACAACGCGCGCGCGCTGATCGTCGCCTGTCTTTGCACCAGCGGCAAGGAAAAGGGCCTGCTCAAGCGGGCCGGGGTCTATTTGCGCTTCATCGAAACCGTGCAGGGAGAGGACGGCCTCTTTGGAAATTATGTGAAATCCGACAGGACGGTTGACAGCGTGCTTAATCAAAATGAGAACCTTGAGGACGCGAACGGCCGGACCCTGTGGGCATTGGCGGTTGCCGCCGCGGCCGAGGTCCTGCCCGAAATCCTGAGGGAGAAGGCCCTCTCCCTGTTCAGGAAGAGAACGGAAAACTACAGGATGTTTGAATCGCCCCGGGCCGCGGCCTTTTATGTCAAGGGTCTCTGTCTTCTTTTGAAAGCGAAGGAGCTGACGCTTCATTGCGACCGGCTGGTTTCGCTTTATCGCGGTGTGTCTTCCGAGGAATGGCCGTGGTTTGAGAATTACCTGACTTATTCAAACGCGGTCCTTCCGGAAGCCCTTCTCCTGGGGCATCAGCAGACCGGCAACAGCGAGTACCTGGAGATCGGAACCAGGACGCTGGATTTCCTGATCCAGCAAACATTCATCGGCGGAATCTACGCGCCGATCGGCCAGGACGGCTGGCATCATAAAACGGGGGAGCGCCGCTATTTTGACCAGCAGCCGGAGGACGTCTCCGCGATGGTGTGTGCTCTTGCCACGGCCTATCGGGTCACCGGCAAGGCCGCTTATAAAGAGCGGATGCATGAAGCCTTTAACTGGTTCCTGGGAGACAACAGTCTTGAGCAAGTGGTTTATGACAGGGCCACAGGCGGATGCTATGACGGCGTCGGAGAAGGGCATATTAATCTCAATCAAGGGGCTGAATCCACCACCTCCTATCTTTTAGCAAGACTCTCGGTGGGCACCGGCCTCCAGGAATAGGGAGAATGGGGCAGGTGTATAATGTCGTTGGTATGGAAACCAAATCCTTAGTGGAACGGGCGGCGAGCAGTCTTGAGCTGCTGGAAGCGATCGCGGTGGACCGCGGTTTGCTGGCCGAACTGCCGGATGAGTTGAGGATCCGTCTGCTGACCGCGGCCGGACAGGCCTCCAAGCCCGCACGGCCGGACCTGCAGATGTTGTGGAGCGCGCGGCGGCGCAAGCGGCAAAAGGAGCGCAGAACACTGCGCGCGGCCGACCAGCGCGTGCTCGACGGCACGGCGATCCGCCGTCAGCGGCTTCAGTTGGTCTACGCGACGCCTCTGCCCGGGTCCGGTGTTTCCGGCTCTCTGCCGCCGCCTCAGACCCAGGAGCCCCTTGAGCGGGTTGAACTGCAGGAGCCGCTGGACTGCTACATCTGCAAATATCCCTACCGGCAGGTCCATTTCTTCTACGATCTGCTCTGCCCTGGCTGCGCCGAGTTCAACTGGAACAAGCGCCTTCAAACAGCCGATCTTTCGGGACGCGTCGCGCTGGTGACCGGGGCCCGCGTGAAGATCGGCTACCAGGCCGCCATCATGCTGCTGCGGGCCGGCGCCAAGGTCATCGCGCTGACCCGGTTCCCCAAAGATGCGGCGGCGCGCTACGCCCGGGAGCCGGATTTTGAACAGTGGGGGGACCGTCTGCAGGTGTACGGGCTCGACCTGCGCCACACGCCGAGCGTCGAACTGTTCGCCGCGCATTTGAAGACCGTGATCGACCGCCTCGACTTCATCCTGAACAACGCCTGCCAGACCGTGCGCCGTCCGCCGGATTTCTACCGGCACCTCATCGAGGGGGAAACCGGCCCGCTGGACGCCTTGCCTCCGGCCGCCCGCCGCGTGCTGGAACATCACGAGGCCCTGCGCCACCGGCGCCTCGAGACGCAGGCCGTGGTGCGGGATTCGGCCCAGCTCTCGCAGCTGCCTCTGCTCGATGGGGAAGGGAAGCGAAACAATCAGCTGTTCCCCGCCGGCCAGCTGGACGCCGACCTGCAGCAGGTGGACTTGCGGAAGATCAACAGCTGGCGCCTGCCGCTGGCCGACGTATCGGCCACGGAGCTTCTCGAGGTCCACCTGGTGAACGCGGTGGCCCCGTTCATCCTCAACGCGCGGCTGAAGCCCCTGATGCTGAAGGTCCCGTCCCGGGACAAGCACATCGTCAACGTTTCGGCGATGGAGGGGCAGTTTTACCGCGCGTGCAAGACGGACAAGCATCCCCACACCAACATGGCCAAGGCGGCCCTCAACATGATGACCCGCACGTCAGCCGAGGACTACATCAAGGACGGCATCCACATGAACAGCGTGGATACCGGATGGATCACCGACGAAGATCCCATCGAGCTGGCGGATCGCAAACGGGAGGCCCATGATTTCCATCCGCCGCTGGACACCGTCGACGCGGCGGCGCGAATCTGCGACCCGATCTTTTCCGGATTCCTCACCGGCCAGCATGTCTGGGGCCAGTTTCTGAAGGATTACAAACCAGCTCGGTGGTAGGATCCGAAAACTCCATAGGGGTTCCCCCTGATGGAAAGTAAAGGAATTCCCCTGATTGTCCTGCGGCCTCCATCAAACTAAAATACAAGCGAGGAATCATGCCTTTGAGCGGCCCAAAAAAGAAGCTGGTTTCCAGGAAACAAAAAAGCTCGCGCGAACGGATAGAGCACGCTCTCCGAGCGTCCGAAGTTCGGTACCGCCGGCTTTTCGAATCCGCCCAGGACGGGATTTTGATTCTCGACGCGGAGTCGGGCTGTATCACCGATGTAAACCCTTTTCTGATGAAATTATTGGGGCGTGCTCGGGGCCAGTTTTTGGGGAAGCAGCTCTGGGAGATCGGTCTGTTCAGGGATGCCGGGAAATCCAAAGCGGCGTTTCAGGAGCTGCAGAGGACGGGGTATATCCGGTACGAAGACCTGCCGCTTGAAACGAAAGACGGCCGGCGCATCGATGTCGAATTTGTGAGCAACGCCTACCGAGCCGACGGCACCCGCGTGATCCAGTGCAACATCCGGGACATTACCCTGCGCAAACACGTGGATATGGAAAAGGCCATCCTGGAATCCAGCGAGCGGGAACAGCGGCGGATCGGGCAGGAGCTGCACGATGGATTGTGCCAGCAGCTGACGGGCGTGGCGCTCATCGCCAAGGTCTTGTCCCAGAGATTGGCGGCCCGTGTACCCGTCCAGGCGGCCGATGCCGACGAAATTACCGAGCTGATTAACCAGGCGATCGATCAGACGCGCGATCTGGCTCGGGGGCTCTCTCCGGTGGAGGTTGAGGCGGCCGGTCTTGTGCCCGCGCTGTACAAATTCGCCGCCACTACAGAACGGCTCTTCCGTATTTCGTGCGTGTTCGCGTACGATGAACGATTCCAGTTTCAGCATTCGCAGGCGCTGTCTCTCTCTACGCACCTGTACCGGATTGCCCAGGAGGCGGTCAACAATGCCATTCAGCACGGGAAGGCCCGGAACGTGGTCATTGGACTGACCACCCTCCGGGACCGCGGCATCTTGACGGTCCGGGACGACGGGATCGGCATTCCGGCCGATATGGAAGACAAGCAGGGTCTGGGCCTTCGGAGCATGCGCTACCGCGCAGGGATGATCAAGGCCTCGTTGGATGTCCGCCGGGATTCGGGCGGCGGGACCGTCGTCACCTGCTCGTTTCCGTACCGCGGCGGGCAGGAGGTTCGGAAGAGGGTTCGCAGGATATGAAGAAATCGACAAAACGATCCGTCTTTATTGTGGATGACCATTCGATTGTGCGCCGAGGGTTGGAGCAATTGATCAACCAGGAAGCGGACCTCGTCGTCTGCGGGGAGGCCGAGAACGGGCAGGCCGCCCTGGAGGCCATGAAGAAATTGGCGCCCGATGTGGCGCTTGTGGATCTGTCATTGGACGGCGAGAGCGGCCTGGAGCTCATCAAGAACATCAAGGTGCGTTATCCCAAGGTTGCGGTGCTGGTCCTGTCCATGCACGATGAAGCGTTCTATGCTGAACGGGTGCTCCGCGCCGGAGCCAGGGGCTACATCATGAAGCTGCAGGTGGCCGACAAGATTCTGGGAGCGATCCGGCGTGTTCTCAGCGGGGAAATCTATTTGAGCGACCCGATGGCGGCCAAGATCCTTCGGAAAGTCGCCGGGGGGAAAGCCGATGTCGGCAGTTCTCCTGTTGAACGGCTCAGCGACCGTGAACTGGAAGTGTTCCAGTTGATCGGGATAGGCCTGGGAACGCGCCATATCGCCGAGAGGATTTCCCGCAGTGTGAAGACGGTAGAGACCTACCGCGAGCACATCAAACTGAAACTGGACCTGAAGGGTTCCACCGAGCTCGTCCAGGCCGCGATTCAATGGCTGCAAAGCCAGCACGCGAAGTAAACCCGTAACACCTCTCTCCAGCAGCCATCCCAGCAGCACCCGAACGCCGTTATTCTGCTCGTAGGGCATTTCTTTCCACGATACAAGGGATTTCCCCGATGGAAGGTCAAGAGGTTGCCCTGATTGTGCGGTCCTCGACTCAGGTCTACGATGTTCCCATGAGAAAAAGGAGACAAAACATGTGGAGATATAAATCGTTTTTGATTGGAGTTGTGGGTGTTTTGTTGTTTGGCGGTTTGGCGCAGGCCTTCGCAGTGGAATCCATACCGGCTGCGAGTTACGTTTCGGGAGAAATCGTGTGGCTGGATCTCCAGCTCGGAAGACTTCAGTTGTACGGGGATCGCTCCAGAGACACGCGACCCACCACGGAGTACAGAATTACCGAGCATGAGACCCGCGTGACGGACCGTTCGGATAATCAGTTTCTCGCCATCAAGGATTTACGGGCGGGGCAGCACATCACGGTTGAATCCAAAGCCAGCGGAGAGGAATACATCGCGACCAAGATCACCGTTGAACCTTCGTCGGCGCCCCTGTTTCAGCAAGCCGAGGGCATGATCGAGGCGATCGACGTCAATCGAGGTACGTTTACCCTCAAAGAGACGGCGATCCCCGGAACCGTAGGCCTCGTGTCCGTGTTTTTCTATGACACCAGGGACATCGTCGTCATGGAAAATCCGAGTCTTCAGCCGGTCCGGTTGGAAGTGAAGCCGGGTGATTTCGTGCGGGTGGAGTACGTGGTGAACGATGGACGGCGATACGCGCGTTCAATGATGCGTTATTCGGTCTTGCCGGTAGCAGCGCCGACGACCACAACGACAACGACCACGAGTACCACGACAACGCAGTAAACGGGAGGATTCAAACATGGAACCTACGATACAGATGCAGCAGTGGATATGGTTTCTCTTCATCGGTGGGATCGTCGGGTGGTTGGCCGGTGTTATCGTCAAGGGGCGCGGGTTTGGGATTCTGGGCGATATCGTCGTCGGTGTGGTGGGAGCCGTTTTTGGCGGATGGCTGTCCAGCATGACGGGATTGTATGCCTACGGCTCGTTTGCCGCCTTCATTACGGCGCTGGTCGGCGCGGTGATCCTGGTGTCGCTTACGCGTCTCTTCCGCCTGGCGTCCTGATCTAACCCGGTCCATGGCAGCGGCTGTAGGATGGACATCCGGATGGTGTCCAACACCTGCACGCCGCTGCTGGGCGGGCGGGTGTAATTTCTTATCACAGCATAAGGAGATGTGACTGGGCATGGAAAACCTGCTTGTGATTATTGCCAGTGCTTTTGTGGGGGCGCCGTTGTGTGTTTACAGCCTGTGTCGACAGTTCTTCCATCAAACGTGATACGAGAGGACGGGGAAGCGGCCATCGTAAGAATCGATGAACTGAGGAAAATAAACCGGAGGTTTGGGATGAGACCGAAGATTCTGCTCGGGATGATGCTGCTGGTCGCCTGCATGCTCGGTTTGTCGAGCGGTTGCAACAGCGGGACTGTAAAGGGAGCGGGTTCCGATATCGAGCGCCTTGGCGAGAAGATGCAGCGTTGAGGGCCGGAATGGTAAAAGCCAAGGGTTATGGGCACTTATTGGGCAGGACAAGATTTTCCGATGCTCAGTTAAAAGCCCATTTCAAACTGTATGAGGGCTATGTCGGCAAGCTTAACGAGATCTTAGCTCGTTTGAAAACCGCGGATCGCACCAGCGCCAATTATTCGTTCGGCGGTTACTCGGAATTGAAGCGGCGCGAACCGGTCGCGCACAACGGAGCCCTGCTTCACGAGCTTTATTTTGATGCGCTGGGGAAGCCGCAGTTCTCGAATCCTCCGGTATGGGTCAAGAAAAAGATCATCGAATCCTACGGGACATGGGCTCGCTGGCTTGCCGACATGAAGGCGGCAGCTTCCTCCGCCCATGGGTGGGTTTTGCTGGTTTATGATCCTTCCGACAAAAAGCTCAAGACCAACCTGGTCCAGAGCGAGCACCACGTGGGGCTCTTCGCCAACACCTCCGTCCTGATTGCGCTGGACATCTGGGAGCATGCCTACACCCTCCAGTTCGGCATGAATAAAGCGGATTACCTGAAGGCCTTTTTCGATTCGCTGGATTGGGAAGTGGTGAGTAGGAGATTTCCTGTTACGCAGCGGGGCATTTCCCCGATGGAAGGTTAAGAGGTTGCCCTGATTGTGCGGTCCTCGACTCAGGTCTACGATGTTCCCATGAGACAAGCCAATAGGATGCGGACGCTGAAAGTTGTTAACGTTTAAAAAGGAGTGAATACAAATGGCAAAGAAAAGTCGAGGGGGTCGAATGACGGCGGCGAAGCAGCGGGCTGCCAAGACATCGGGTGGGCGCGGGCTGGTAAAGAATCGACCGGCCGGCCGGAACATTATGGTCACGTAAGCAGATAAAAGCAGTAAGGGAGTATTCAGATGAAGATGAAACAGAGATCCATTGCGTTGGCGGTTCTGTCCGTGGGAGGGTTCCTCGGGCTGGCACTGTTGCGGCCGATTCCATCGGGCGCCGTTTCCTTGCTGATGGTGGATAACTTTGAGGGGCCTGGAGGGCTCAAGAATACGCTCGACAACCGGGCCAACGTGTTCCTCAAGGCCCCTTCGAAAGCCATGGTGAGCGTTCAGAACAGCTCCATTCAGGGGAAGAAAACGCAGGTTCTGATGATTCGGTATGAAAAGAAGCAGACCGGAGGTCCTTTCGACGGCGGCGGGTGGGCGGGGTATTACACGCTGTTGAAGTCGCCCGGAGCGCTGGTGGCTCCGACGCCGGAGAACCCAAATCCTGCGCTGGCCCCGGAGAAGTACCTGGATGCCAGCGGCTACAAGGCGTTGACCTTCCAGGTTCGCGGGGAGAAAGGCACTGAGAATTTTGTCATCGGTCTATCCGACCAGCATTGGGATCTGGTGGGGGATTCGGTCAAATCCCAGGAGATCGGAAAATATTTGCCGGCTGGCAAACTGACCACGGAATGGCAGAAGGCCACGATTCCATTCGACGAGTTTTTCGTGGACTATACGCGGTTGTCCGGGATCTCGGTTGTGTTCGAAGGGGATTTGTTTCCGGCGACAGGCAGCACGGGGAAGATCTACCTGGACGACATTGCACTGGAATGAAAACGCCAGGGCGGGAGAGAATCGTCGGTACGATCCTGATGGCTGTTTTCCTGTTCGTATCCCCCGCCGGTGTATTCGCGGCGGGGGAACCTGGTTCCCAGGCAGCGCAAAAGGTCAGGATTCCCCGAACCGCCGAGGAACATCGCACGATGGCGAAGAGCTATCGATTGAAGGCCATGAACTACGAACGAGATGCGAAAGAGCATCGCCTGATGTGCGAAGAGTACCAGTTCGAGATCTCCATTCCCAGGAACCCGGTGGTGGCGGGCCCGTCCGTTATGGAGGTGCAGAAACATTGCGAGCGCTACCTGCGGGATACGACGGCCCTTGCCGAAAACGCGAGAGAACTTGCGCAATACCATACGGCGCAGGCAAAAGCGCTCAGTGGTCAGTAGGGTATTAAACGGAGGAACAGCGATGAAGAAAATCATGAAGAGGCTTCAGGCGTCGGTTTGTTTCGTTTTGATTGCTCAGTTGGCGGGCTGCGGAACTTTATTGCATCCTGAGCGCAGAGGACAAAAAGACGGACGGCTCGATATGGGGATTGTTGTTTTAGATGCGATTGGCCTGGTGTTCTTTCTCATTCCCGGCATCATTGCCTTTGCCGTGGATTTTCATGAAGGAACGATTTATCTGCCGGGGACCGCTCGATTGGTAAAGTTTGATCCCAGGCACGCGACGAATGCAACCATTGAAGGGATCATCTACAGTGAAACCGGGCATAAGGTGAAGCTGAACCAGGACAATGTGGAGGTTTCCCGGCTGGAATCTCTTGACGATATGAAGAAGCGTTTCGCGGAGATTTCACCGAGAGAAAGAAATATTCGGATTGCCTTGAATACGAAATGAGAGTTGTTAACGTTTGGAAGAAATATGGAGGAGACATGAACAAACAAATCTCGCTTGCGATTCTTGTCGTGGGTATTATGCTTGCAATCTATGGTATCAGCGCATCAAATTCAGTCAGTTCCGACGTTTCCCGGGCATTCACCGGTTCGCCGACCGATAGAACGATGTGGCTTTTAGGCGGCGGCGTGGTCCTGGGTATTATCGGAGGGTATGGGTTGTCGCGCGGATCAAAGTAAATTCAATTCAAGGCAGCTGAAAAGAACTAAAAGCGACAATAGAGGGCCCCCTAGTCCTGGTTCGGAAGGATACCCCAGGCCGGAGCCGGTTCCTGCCCGCGCGATTCGTTGAGCCGCTTCCAGAACTCAGCCCACCAATTCGAGGGCTGGTTCTTGTCGCCGATGGTTTCGGTCGGCCGGCGGGTCTCGCCGCCTACCACCAGCGATCCGACGTAGTCGGCCTGGTCGTACACCTTCTTGATCTGATCCGCGATCTCCTTCACGTCGGGCTCGGTGATCACGCCGTTGCTGGTCGCTTTGTAGAACTGCACCGTCACCCGGACCGGGAAGCTCGGGTCCCGCTCGATGTCCAGCCCGCCGATCTCCGTGAAAGGCCCTTCCACTTTGCCGTGGCCGATCACCGCGTTCTCGACGTCAGCCCGTTGTTTGCAGGCCTCCATCATCACACCGGAAGCAGCGGGCGAGTAGACCGAGTCGCAGGCGTATTGCATCCGCATTGGATTTTTCTGCTTCAACGGAACCTGGATCAGCATCACCATGTTCAACCCGCCTTTTTCCCCGGACTTTCCGCCGTCAGTGGGATGGGTCTTCACCGTTCCCAGAAAATCGCTGATCCGCTGCCCGGTCAGAGAAGAGCGCTCCCCGTTCTGGTTGAAGAACAGCCGCTGGCCCCAGGTCCGGCCGGCCTCAAAGGGGTCGCGCGTGTTGTCGATGACCGTGACGCTGGTTCCTTCCCGCGTGACGAGCAGAGTCAGCACCGCCGGGTCGTTCTGAACCGACTGATAGTTGAACAGCACCGGGTTGAATTCCGCGGTGCCGTTCTGCGGGATCGGCAGGAAGCAGGCCTGCGCGCTCACCAGCGCGTGCGTGTCCCGGTCCGCCAGCAGGGAATTCCGGGATCCTTTCCAGGAGCTGGAGTCATGCAGGTACTTCCGGGTGTTGGACAGAAATTCCCGCAGTGTCACGCGTGTCAGGCGCCGGCCCTTTTCGTTGCCGGCCAGCAGGTAGAACTTGTCCAGCGGAACGTCCCCGGTCCGGTCGGAAAAGTTGGGGAACCGGATCACCGGCATGCAGGTCAGCGCGTACTGCCCGGTGGCTGGGTCTCTCTGCTGGACCTGGATGGTCATGTCGCTGATGTTGGGGCCGACGGAGGAGTTCTTGTACCGGCCGGTGTCTTCCCAGGTCAGATCGAGGATTTGGAGCCCATACTGTCCCGCCAGGCGCTGGGCTTCGCTGTCGTGCCGCATGCCGGCCGTCTGTTGGATGACATCCCGGTAGGCGCGGGAGTCATCCGGCGCGATGTCGCAACCGAACGCGAAGAGGGGACCGGCCGCATTCAAAAGGGAAATGAGTACCAGCCACGCGGTGCCTGCTTTCCAAAGGTTGTTTTTCACGGTGCCTCCTAATGTTTAGATTCGGTTCTAAGGTTTCCACAGAGTGAGACACCGCATCCCCCGATTTGTTCCATAAAAAATAAAGGGTTTTTGGTACCATAGATCCCGTCATGGTCCGTCGCGCGTTTCTTCTGTTCTCCTGTCTCTGGCTGTTTTCCGGCTGCGGGAAATCCGAGCCGGTCATCAAGATCGGTTTTGTGGCCCCTTTAAGCGGCGACCAGGCCGCCCACGGCGAGGATTTGCGCCGCGGCGCGGAGCTGGCGATCGAGCAGGCGCAGGCCCGTGGGCCCATCATTCCCGGTTTCTCGGTGGTGCTGGTTCCCGTAGACGACGCGCGCAACCCGGCGCAGGCCGTCTCCGGCGCCAAGCGGCTGGCCGCCGATCCGCACGTGCTGGCGGTGGTGGGCCACCTGAATTCCAGCTGTACCAAGCCGGCCTCGGCCATCTATCACGAAGCGCGCCTTCTTCAAATCAGCCCCGTCTCCTCCAATCCCGAAATCTCCCGGCAGGGATTCGACACCTTCTACCGGATCTGCCCGACCGACGACCTGCAGGGCCCCGCGGCCGCCCGGTTCGCGATCCAGCGGCTGGGCGCCAGGCGGATCTTCGTGCTGGACGACATGACCACCTACGGCCGGGGCCTGGCGAATGAGTTCGTGCGGGCCGCCAAGGCGTCCGGCGCGGAAATCCTGGGCCACGAGGGAATCACGCAGGGGGAGAAGGATTTCACGCCGGTGCTGACCAAGATCAAGGGATTGGATCCGGACCTCATTTATTTCGCCGGCATGTTCCCCGAGGCGGCGTTGCTGGTCCAGCAGAAGCTCAAACTGGGGTTGCGCGCCAAGTTCCTGGGCGGCGACGGCCTGTTCGAGCAGGCGCTGATCACGCTGGCCACGCCCGCCGCGGCGGAGGGAATTTACCTGACCACGCTGGGCGGCGACATCCGCCAGCTTCCCACCGCGAAATTATTCATCGAGGCGTTCGAGAAAAAATACGGCCCGCTCGGCGCCTATTCGTCCTACGGATACGAAGCGACCAACCTCGCGCTGGAAGCCATCCGGCGGGCGGGCAAGAAAAGCCGGTCCGCGGTCCTCTCCGCCATGAGAGAAATCAAGGAATATCCCGGCATCCTCGGCACCCACATCTTCGATTCCCGCGGCGACACCATGATCCGCACCATCGGCGTCTACACCGTCCACGACGGCCAGTTTCAATTCGTCGAAGCATCCAACTGATTGATGTCGGCTGGTGATCTCTTCCTCCAACAGGTCCTTAACGGCCTGACGCTCGGTTTCGTCTACGCGCTCATTGCCCTCGGCTACACCATGGTCTACGGCATCATCCAGCTCATCAATTTTGCCCACGGAGAGGTTTTCATGGTGGGCGCCTATGCCGGATTGACGGTTCTGCTCATGATCGGAGGACAGGGCTCCGCGGCCGGGTTGGTGGCGGCGCTGGGCGCGGCGGCGGTGGTTTGCCTCCTGCTCGGGCTCGCGATTGAGCGCGTCGCCTACCGGCCTCTGCGGTCGGCCCCCAAGCTCTCGGCCCTTATCTCGGCGATCGGAGTTTCCTTTATCCTGCAGAACGCGGTGATGCTCGTCTATGGCGCCCAGGACCGCTACGTTCCGGCCGCTTTGCCGGCTTCCGGCTGGAAGTTCGGCGCCGTCACCGTCACGCCGATGCAGGCCGTGATCTTCGGCGTCAGCATCGCGCTGATGGTCGGTCTGCAGGCGCTGGTGTACGGCACACGGCTGGGCCGGAACATGCGCGCCACCGCCCAGGACCCGCTCGCGGCCCGCTTGATGGGCATTTCGGTGGAGCGGGTGATCGCTTCCACGTTCGCGATCGGTTCCGCGCTGGCGGGAATCGGCGGGGTGCTGTTCGGCACGTACTATTCCACGATCAATTTCCATGACGGGTACCTCACCGGGTTGAAGGCCTTCACCGCGGCGGTACTGGGCGGCATCGGCAATGTTCCCGGTGCTCTGCTGGGCGGGGTGCTGTTGGGCCTGCTCGAGGGGCTGGCCGCCGGCTATCTCTCGGCCCAATGGAAAAACGTGGTGGCCTTCGCGGTCCTGGTGCTGGTGCTGCTGCTGCGGCCGCGCGGACTGCTGGGCGAGCGGGTGGCGGAAAGAGCGTGATGAGAAAAAGAACCTCTTTGGCTTTTGGTTTGATTCTTTTGTTGTCCTTTTTCGACCCGGACCCCTATCGGAGTGAGATCTACGCCACGGCCGCGCTTTACGCGCTGTTGGCGCTGGGGTTGAACGTGATCGTCGGATTTGCCGGCCTCCTGCACCTGGGCTACGCGGCTCTGTTCGCGGTGGGCGCCTACACGTACGCGCTTCTGAATCTCCGGCTGGGCTGGCCGTTCTGGCTGGGTCTTCCGGCCAGCGGGGCCGCCGCCGCTCTCGCCGGCGTTCTGCTGGGCCTGCCCGCGATCCGGGTGCGCGGCGATTACTTGGCGATCGTCACGCTGGGGTTCGGCGAGATCATCCGGGTCGTCGTGACCAACCTGGAAGGTTGGACCGGCGGCCCCAACGGGCTGATGGGCATCGACCATCCGTCGGTCGGGCCGGTCCATTTCGGCGTGGATTCAAAACCCTATTACGCGTTGTTGATGGTACTGATTGCGTTCACCGCGGCGGCCTGCAGCCGGCTCAAACATTCGCGGGTTGGGCTGGCGTGGGCCGCGGTCCGGGAGAACGAGCTGGCGGCCTCCTGCCTGGGGATGAACGCCCGGCAGTTGAAGCTGCTGGCGCTCGGGATCGGCGGATGGGTGGCCGGGCTGGCCGGCTGCGTGTTCGCCGCCAAGCAGGGGACCATCACTCCCGACAGCTTCGACTTTATCGTTTCGGTCATGGTGCTGGCGATGGTGATTCTGGGGGGCTTGGGTTCCGTGCCCGGCGTGATCCTGGGAGCGGTGGTGTTGTCGGTGGTGCCGGAGCTGTTGAGAGAATTCACGCAGTACCGGATGCTTCTGCTGGGTCTGATCATGCTCCTGCTGATGCGCTGGCGTCCGCAAGGGCTGTTGGGCCCGGCGTCCGCCTTGTTCCGGAGGGTTCGTGAGCCGGCTGCTTGAAATCTCGGGGCTCTCCAAGCATTTTGGAGGGGTTGCGGCGCTGGAGGAGATCGCGCTCGAGGCGGAGCGCGGCGCCATTGTCGGGATCATCGGTCCCAACGGGGCGGGCAAGACAACGCTCTTTAACTGCATCAGCGGCGTGATCCGGCCCGAGTCCGGCCGGGTCCGGTTCGGCACCGAAGGGCGGGCGCAGGATTTGCTGGGGCTGGCCCCGCATGAAATCTGCCGGATGGGGATCGCCCGCACGTTCCAGAACATCCGGCTTTTTCCGGAGATGTCGGTGCTCGAGAACGTCCGGATCGGCGCTTACGTCCGGACGCAGGCCGACTGGTGGGAAGCCCTCTGGCCCTGGAGCCGGCGCGTGCGGCAGGAGGAGGCCTGGACCTCCGAGCTGGCCCTGCGGCTGCTGGACCGGGTCGGCCTTTCCAACAAGGTGGATCAGACGGCCGGCTCTCTTTCTTACGGGCAGCAGCGGCGCGTCGAGCTGGCCCGCGCGCTGGCCTCCGAGCCGGACCTGCTCCTGCTCGATGAGCCCGCGGCCGGGTTGAACCACGCGGAGCGGCAGGAGCTGATGGGTTTTCTGCGCGATCTGCGGCGCGAGGAACTGACCATCCTGCTGATCGAGCACGACATGCGGGTCGTGATGCCGGTCTGCGATCGGGTCACGGTGCTGGATCACGGCCTCCGGATCGCGGAGGGGATCCCGAAGACGGTGCAGGAGGATCCGCACGTCATCGAGGCCTACCTTGGGACGGAAACCTGATGGGGTCTGACCCCGCGGGGTCAGACCCCGGCAAGGTCTTGCTTTCCGTGGAGAACCTGTTCGTCCGCCGCGGCTCGGTGGAGATCCTGAAAGGGGTCTCGCTCGAGATCCGCGAAGGAGAAATCGCCGCGCTGATCGGGGCCAATGGGGCGGGCAAAAGCACTCTGCTGATGGCGATCTCGGGAATTCTTCCGGTGAAGGACGGGAGCATCCGGTTTCTCGGCGAGGAGCTGAGGGATTTGCCGCCGGACCGGCGCGTGTCGCGCGGCGTCACGCAGGTGCCGGAAGGCCGCCGGATTTTTCCCCGGCTGACGGTGCTGGAAAATCTGCAGATCGGCGGGTCTCTGCGGCAGGCCGGGGCCGAGCTGCGGAAAGATCTGGAGTGGGTGCTGGAGCTGTTTCCGGTCCTCCGGGAGCGGCAGCGCCAATTGGCGGGGACCCTTTCCGGCGGCGAGCAGCAAATGCTGGCGATCGGACGGGGCTTGATGGCCCGCCCAAAACTGCTTATGCTGGATGAGCCGTCTCTCGGGCTGGCCCCGAAGGCGGTCTCGGCCGTCTTCGAGGTGATTCGCGCGATCCACAAAGCCGGCGTCACGCTGCTGTTGGTGGAGCAGAACGCGTTTCAGGCCCTGCGCGTGGCTCAGACGGCCGCGGTACTGGAAACCGGCTGTGTCGTGTTGAGCGGGCCCGCGGCCGACCTTCGGGAAAATCCCGCGGTTCGGCAGGCCTATTTGGGGGGCGGATGAGGCAACTTTTCAATCTGCTGCTGGCGGCGCTGCTGCTGGCGGCTGTCGCGGTGGGGCTGGGTCTTCAGGCCTATCACGCGTTCACGCAGGAAGAGCTGGCGGCGATCGTCCGGTGCGAGCCGGCCCCTCCCGGTCTCTCGTATCCCTTTTTGGTCCAGGTCACGCCGGTCCATAACCGGCAGCCGGGCCGGCCCGAGAAATTTCCGATGACTGGAGAACAATGGGCGATCGGCGGCGAAATCCTCAAGTGGAGTCCGTGGCTGAATTTTCTGGGTTTGAAAAGCCGGTACAAGCTGACGCGCTTAAGCTCCCGCTACTGGACCGCCGCGGATGAAATGTCGAAGCCCCGTTCCGTCTACGATCTCGAGGGAGGCACGCCCCCTCCCTGGAGATGGCTGCACCGGTTTGGATGCCGCCTTCCGCTGGTTGACGCGGTCTACGGAAGCACGGTCTACACGCCGGTCCGGCTCAACAGAGAATGGAAGGTGGTCGTGAACCATTCCGGTTTCCTGGTCCGGCTGTCGCGGGAGGAAATACCCCTATGAAAAAGATCCCGCAACGGGTCGTCCGATGGATCCTGATCCTGCTGGTGGTCCAATGGGCCGCGGGTCTGGGTCTTGCCCGATTGGCGCGGCGGAATCTCCTGCGGGTTTTGCCGGAAGGGACGCAGGTGGGGACGGTCCAATGGAGATGGCCGATCGGGATCCGTGTCCATGATCTGGTGCTTCCGGATCCGGCCGCGGAAAGGCCTTTCCTGCTCAAGATCGAGCAGGCGGATTTTGGCATTCCGGTCTGGCTGGCCTGGGTTCGTCCCATTCCGGTCCGGATGATCCTGCGCTCCCCGCACGTGCAGCTCCACACCGGCAACCTTTATCCCGTGATTCAGGGGATCGGTTTGCCCTCCCAGCTTTGGCTGCCGGTACCGATGTGGGAGATGGAAAAACCGGAGGGTCCGCCGTTCCCCTACGCGCCGGTTTCTCTGGAGATTCTCAACGGCCGGCTGGACGCTTTCGCCGAGCAGATTCAGGCCGGCCGGCCTGCCTTCTCGGCGGCCCATGTGAATCTGAAGGTCGGCCTGGCCGTCCAGGGACGGGAACCGGTTTTAACCCTTTCAGGTTTCGGCCATTTTGTCTCGGGAACGGATCAGATCATCGGCGTTCATTCCATGTCGGCGACTCTCAATCCTCAGAAGCGCCGCGGGACCGGATTCCTGCGCCTCCGGCATGAACGGCTCGGCGACTTCCAGAAGATTTATGAATACGCGCCGCGTCCGATCTGGATCGACTCCGGCACGGCCGACATGGTCCTGGTGGGCGAGATTACGGACGGCAAGCATCTGCGGCTGACAGCTCGCTGTCTGGTCGAAAACCTCGACATGCGCGGTGAAGTAGGGAGCGTGTCCTGGGGGCAGATCATGCATGCTGTCGAAGACGAAGGCCGCCGGTACGAATGGGTCGTGCATACGGAAGGCGAGATCGACGATCCCACGTTCAACCCGCACGACCAGATTCTCCGGGAAGTGGAGTTTCTTATGAAAGAGAAAGCCGCATCCCGGGGTCTCAAGATTGACGGCCAGATGTTCTTCTACGCGGATACCCCCGGCTCCGTCGGCCCACTCCGTTCTGAAAAGCAATAATTCGTTGTCACGTAACCCCCTGCACGTTTGACGCCCGCGACGCCTTCCTCTATAATAGGTGTTCTCCAATGATTTCCCGCTACACTCCCTCACGCATGGGTCAGGTCTGGACGGAAGAAGCTCGCTTTCGCGCGATGTTGGACGTGGAGCTTCTTGCGTGTGAGGCCCTTTGTAAGCAGGGATCCATTCCTTCCAAAGCGCTTCAGCGGATCCGGCGGCAAGCCAGGGTTTCCTCCAAAGGAGTTTCCCGACGGGAGGCCAAGACCCGGCACGATGTGGTGGCTTTCCTCGGCGAGATCGCCTCCCATCTGGGCCGGGACGCCCAATACCTGCACCGCGGATTGACCTCCAGCGACGTGCTGGACACCGCCACCGCGGTTCAATTGAAGCAAGCCGGCCTGATTCTTCTTGAGGACCTCCTGAAGCTTAAAATGATTGTTGGAACCAAGGCCCGCCGGTACCGGGACACCGTTTGCATCGGCCGCACCCACGGGGTCCACGCGGAGCCCACCACTTTTGGTCTGAAGCTGGCGGTCCATTACGACGAGTTGGGGCGAATGGAACAGGTGTTAAAAAATGCCATCAGCGTGGTGGCGATCGGCAAGGTCTCCGGCGCGGTCGGCACCTACGCCCACCTGGATCCTTCCGTCGAAAGCTACATCTGCCGCAAACTGGGGATAACGCCCGCGCCCATCTCCACGCAGATCGTTCCGCGGGACGGCTACGCCGTATTTATCTGCCGGCTGGCGATCATCGGCGGGGTGCTGGAGCGGATGGCCACCGAGATTCGCCATCTGCAGCGGACCGAGGTGCTGGAAGCGGAGGAGCCGTTCGAGGAAGGGCAGACCGGTTCCTCGGCCATGCCGCACAAGCGCAACCCGGTTTCCTGCGAACGGGTCACCGGCATGGCCCGGCTGCTGCGCGGCTACGCGGTGACCTCCCTTGAAAACATCGCGCTCTGGCACGAGCGAGACATCTCCCACTCCAGCACCGAGCGGGTGATCCTGCCGGACGCGACCATCACGTTGGATTTCATGCTGCGGGAAATGGTCCGGATCCTCAGCGGGATGAACGTCTATCCGGAGAAGATGCGCAAGAACGTGGAGCTGACCCGGGGACTGATCTTTTCCGAGTCGGTCCTGCTCGCACTCATGAAAGAGGGACTCACCCGTCCGGAAGCGTACAAGATCGTTCAGCGCCACGCGTTGGCGGCCTGGAAAGGGGGACCGACCTTCCTCCTCCGGCTGGCCGGCGACCCGGAAGTGAGAAGGCATCTGTCCTCCGCGAAGCTTTCCGCTTGTTTTGATCTGAACCGCCACCTGCGCCATGTGAAGACGATCTTCAAGCGGGTCGGGCTGTGACGAAAGAGCAGGCCGTCTCGAAGGCCATCTGGCGCTTCTCGGTCCGTCTCAATGAATCGCTGACCGACGGCGAGGCCGAAGGGCTGAAGTCCGATATCGCCGACCTCGGAGTTGCCGGCGTGGACAAGGTGGTGATCGCCCGCGTTTATTACCTGCAGGGAAACCTCAACCCGAAAGACCTCAAGACCCTCGGAGAAAAACTGCTGGCCGATCCGGTCACCGAAGTTTGGGAGCTCCAGGGGTCTGACCCCTTTGAGGCCTCCAGGGGTCAGACCCCTTCAGGTTTTACCGTCGAAGTGGCCTACCGCCCCGGCGTGCGCGACCCGGTCGAGGACTCGCTCAAGAAGGGGGCCTCAGACCTGGGCGTTGCCGGCCTCGAAGCGGTTCGGACTGCCAAAGCGTTCACGCTGATTGGCCCGGTCGACGCGGTGGGCTTAAGCCGGATCACCGATAAACTGCTGGTCAATGCCACGATCCAGCAGGTGGTGACCGCGGAGAACCGCCAGCGCCTGTTCAGCGTTCCGGCCGCCGCTTCCTTTTCCATCGAGCAGGTCCCACTGCTTCAAGCCAGCGACACGGTGCTCCAGCGGATCTCTCTGGATCTTCAGCTCTCGCTCAATCTCGAAGAAATGCAGGCGCTGCAGGCCTATTTCAAGCGGCAGGGCCGGGAGCCGGCGCTGATCGAGCTGGAGACCCTCGCCCAGACCTGGTCCGAGCACTGCAAGCACAAGACACTGCGCGGCACCATCGTCTACACCGAAGAGGCCGGCGGAAAAAGCCGGAAGCGGGTCATCCAGAACCTGCTGAAAGAGACGATCATGCGGGTGACCGAGGATCTGGCCAAGCCCTGGTGCGTCTCCGTGTTCGCCGACAACTCCGGCGTGATCAAGTTCGACGACCAATACCATGTCTGCTTCAAGGTGGAGACGCACAACCATCCTTCGGCGCTCGAACCGTTCGGCGGCGCCTCGACCGGCGTGGGGGGCGTGATCCGGGACATCCTCGGCACCGGCCTCGGCGCCAAGCCGATCGCCTCCACCGATGTCTTTTGTTTCGCGCCGCCTGATTTTCCGCAAGACCAGGTGCCGCAGGGAGTCCTCCAGCCGCGCCGGGTTATTAAGGGCGTGGTGGCCGGCGTCAAGGATTACGGCAACAAGATGGGCATTCCCACCGTCAACGGGGCGGTGCTGTTCGATGACCGGTTCGTCGGCAACCCGCTGGTCTACTGCGGCAACGTCGGGCTGCTGCCGGCCGGCATGGAGAACAAAAGAATCGATCCGGGCATGGCGGTCGTGGTCGTCGGCGGCCGCACCGGGCGCGACGGCGTGCACGGCGCCACCTTTTCCTCGCTGACGCTGGCCACCGAGTCCGAGGTCGTCTCTTCGATGGCGGTGCAGATTGGGGATCCGATCACCGAAAAGCGGACCGCCGATGTTCTTCTGATCGCGCGAGACCAGGGCCTTTTCTCGGCGGTCACCGACTGCGGCGCCGGCGGTCTTTCCAGCGCGGTCGGCGAGATGGGCGAACTGTGCGGGGCCCGCGTGGACCTGGACCGGGTGCCGCTCAAGTACGCCGGCCTGAACCCGGTGGAAATCTGGATCTCCGAATCACAGGAGAGGATGGTGCTGGCCGTTCCGCGGGAAAAGCTGGCGCCGCTGACCGCGCTGTTCCAGAGCCACGGCGTGGACGCGACCGCGATCGGCGAGTTCACCTCGACCGGCAAGCTGGAGCTCTTCTTTCAGAAAGCGAAGGTCGGCGAGCTGGAAATGGATTTCCTCCATCACGGGCTTCCGGTCTCTCCGAAAGCGGCCCGATGGTCGGCGCCCGCCGCCAAAGAGCCGCTCTTTCCCGCGACGCAGGACTGGGCGGACGTGATCCTGAAACTGCTCGGCCGCTGGGACACCTGCAGCAAGGAATGGATCGTGCGGCAGTACGACCACGAAGTGCAGGGCGGGTCGGTGATCAAGCCGCTCGGGCTGGGCCCGTCGGACGCCGCGGTGATCCGGCCGCGCCTGGATTCCCTGAAAGGGGTAGTGCTGGCCAACGGGATCAATTTCCGCTACGGCGACCTCGATCCTTACGCGATGGCCGCTCTCGCAGTCGATGAAGTGGCCCGGCAGGTGGTCGCGGTCGGCGGCAACCTCGATCACCTGGCGGTCCTCGATAACTTTTGCTGGGGCGATCCAACCCGCCTGGAAGTGCTCGGCTCGCTGGTGCGGGCCGCGCTGGGCGCCAGCGACGCCGCGCGCGCGTACGGCACGCCGTTCATCTCCGGCAAGGATTCGCTCCACAACGAATACAAGATGAATGACAAAACAATCCAGATCCCCGGAACCCTGCTCATCTCCGGGATCGGCGTGATGGCCGACAGCTCACGAGCGGTCTCGATGGATGCCAAAAAGGCCGGCAACCGGCTGTACCTGGCCGGCATCACGCGCGATGAGCTGGGCGGCTCGGCCTACTGCGCCCTGCAGGGCGCGGAGGGCGGCCAGGTGCCTCAGGTGGATTTGACTCGCGGACCGGCTCTGCTTCGCGCGCTCTCGGCCGCGATCGCGCAGGGAAACGTGGTCTCGGCCCACGACTGCTCCGAAGGCGGGTTGGCCGTCGCGGCGGCGGAGATGGCATTTGCCGGCGGGCTGGGCCTGACGCTGAACTTAAGCGCGGTGAAAGCCGAGGGGATTTCCCGTGAAGACCAGCTGTTGTTCTCCGAATCGGCGACGCGCCTTTTACTGGAAGTCCCGCCCGAAAAAGCAGCTGCGTTCGAGAAGGCGATGGCCGGCCATCCGGCGGCCTGCGTGGGGATCTGGGCGGCCGACGGGATTTTCTGCGTCCGGGATTTGAAGGACCGGGAGGTCGTGAACCTTCCGGTCGAAAAATTGAGGGAGGCCTGGACGCTTCCCTTCGAGGGGTGGTAAAGATGCCCGCCGTCAAAGTCGCCGTTCTGAAAGCGCCGGGCACCAACTGCGACCAGGAAACCATCCACGCGTTCAAGCTGGCCGGCGCGGACCCGGAGCTGGTCTGGGTGCACGAGCTGATCTCCGGCGGGAAAAAACTGGACCCTTATCAGATCCTTGCTCTGCCGGGCGGGTTCACGTACGGCGATGATCTCGGCGCCGGGCGTCTGCTCGCGGGAGAGCTGCAGTCCCATCTGGCCGAGGGTTTGGCTCGGTTCCTGGACCAGGAGAAGCTGGTCATCGGCATCTGCAACGGGTTCCAGACGCTGGTCAAGGCCGGCGTTCTCCCCAGCGGAAAACTGGACACGGCACAGGAAGCGACGCTGACCGGCAACGATTCCGGCAAGTTCGAAGACCGCTGGATCCACCTGCGCTCGGATTTCAACGTCTGCATCTGGACGCAGGGAATGGAAGAGGTGTTCGAGCTGCCGGTCGCGCACGCGGAAGGGAAGTTTGTTCCCAAGGAGCCGGCGGTGCTGGAACAGCTGGTCGGGTTCGGGCAGATTGTCTTTCAGTACAGCGACGCCGAAGGCAACGAGGCCCCGTATCCATGGAATCCGAATGGCTCCATGGGATCCATCGCGGGCATTTGCGATCCGTCCGGCCGGGTGTTCGGGCTGATGCCTCATCCGGAACGGCACGTAACGGCGCTGCAGCATCCCCGCTGGAATCGCGAAGGGCGGACCGGCGAAGGGGCCGGTCTGAAAATCTTTAGAAACGGGGTCAAATGGGCTCAGAAACGCGGATGAGTAAAGAAATCAAGGAACACTGCGGGCTGTTCGGCATCTTCGGTCATCCTGAAGCGGCCCGGCTGACCTACCTGGGCTTGTTCGCGCTCCAGCACCGGGGCGAAGAGTCGGCCGGCATCGTGACGTCCGACGGCGAGCACCTGACCAAGCACATCGGGATGGGGCTGGTGGAGGATGTGTTCAAGGAAGCGGACCTCCAGCGGCTCACGGGGAGTGCCGCGATCGGGCACACCCGCTATTCGACGACCGGCTCCAGCATGATCCGCAACGCCCAGCCGCTCCAGGTGGATTACTCCCGCGGCTCGATCGCGATGGCGCACAACGGCAACCTCATCAATGCCCTGCTTCTGCGGGATGAGCTGGAGGCGCACGGCTCCATCTTTCAGACCACCGTCGATTCAGAGGTGATCCTTCACCTGCTGGCCCACCCGCGGTTCGCCCGGTTCGACGAAGCGCTGATCGACACCCTGCAGAAACTGCGCGGCGCCTTCTCCCTGCTGATCCTGCGCGAGAAAGAGATGATCGGCGTGCGCGACCCCAACGGCTTCCGGCCGCTGTGCATCGGAAAGCTCGATGACGCGCTGATCCTGGCGTCCGAGACCTGCGCGCTGGATCTGCTGGGCGCCACGCTGGTGCGGGAAGTGGAGCCGGGCGAAGTAGTTTTCATCAACAGCGCCGGCATCCGAAGCATCAAACCATTTCCGGCGAAGACGCCGTCGCACTGCATCTTCGAGCACGTTTATTTCGCCCGGCCCGATTCCAATATCTTCGGCGAGTCGGTGCACGGCGTCCGCCAGCGGCTCGGCCGCCGGCTGGCCAACGAGCATCCGGCCGACGCCGACATCGTGATCGCGGTCCCGGACTCCGGCAACTCGGCCGCACTCGGCTACTCGCTCGAGTCCGGCATCCCGTTCGAGTTCGGCGTGATGCGCAACCATTACGTCGGCCGCACGTTCATCCAGCCGACCCAGCGGACGCGGGAATTCCAAGCCCGCTTGAAGTTCAACCCGGTCTCGGCCGCGCTCAAGGGCAAGCGGGTCGTGGTGGTGGACGACTCGATCGTGCGGGGCACCACCTGCAAGACCCGCCTGCAGAGCATCCGGGCCGCCGGCGCGAAAGAAATCCATATGCGGGTCTCCTGTCCGCCGATCATGCACCCGTGTTTCTACGGCATCGATTTTCCGACCAAGTCCGAGCTGATCGCCTGCACCCATTCGCTGGAAGAGATCCGGAAATTCCTCGAGGTGGACACGATCGGCTTCCTCTCGCTCGAGGGTCTGCTCAGCGCGGTCAGCGGCCCCAAATCCAACTACTGCACGGCCTGCTACTCCGGGAAATACCCTCTGCCGTTCGGCGCCGAGGCGGACAAGTACATCCTGGAGAGGAAATTCTCCGGCGAGTCGCATCCGGTCAAGAACGCATGAAGCGATCGACCACCTATCGCCAGGCCGGCGTCGACATCCGCGGCGCGGGCCGGTTCGTCGGAGCGCTCCAGCCGCTCGCCCGCATGACCCGCCGCCCCGGACTGCTCAAAGGGATCGGCGGGTTCGGCGGCTTGTTCCAGCTCGGCGCCTGGGGCCGCCCGGACACGGTGCTGGTCGCTTCCGCCGACGGGGTGGGGACCAAATTGAAATTGGCCCAGCGGGCCGGCCTGTTCAGTCCCTTGGGCATCGACCTCGTCGCCATGAACGTCAACGACCTCCTCTGCACGGGGGCCGAACCGCTTTTGTTTTTGGACTACATCGCGGCCGGCAAGCTGGATCCCCGGATCATGCTGGAGATCGTGCGGGGCGTGGTGCGCGGCTGTGTGGAATCCCACTGCGTTTTGCTCGGCGGCGAGACGGCCCAGATGCCGCTCGTCTACCGGCCCGGAGATTTTGATCTGGCCGGGTTCGCGGTTGGCGTGGTGGCCAAAAAGAATTGGATCAAGCCGGAACGGGTCAAGCCCGGCGACGTCATCCTGGGGCTGGCCTCCAACGGCATTCACTCCAACGGCTTCACGCTGGTCCAGAAGGCGCTTGCCGTCTCCGAGCAAAAACGCCGGGCCAAGGAATTATTGAAGCCGACCCGCATCTACGTCCGTCCGGTTTTGGATCTTTTGCGCGCGCGAATCCCTCTGCACGGTATCGCTCACATCACCGGCGGTTCCTTCGCCGAGAAGGTGGTCCGGGTCCTGCCGCCCGGCGCTTCGGCCCGCTTAAGAAAGAAAAGCTGGCCGGTGCCGGACGTCTTCCGCCGGATCCAAAGCGCCGGCGTGCCTGAAGCGGAGATGTACCGGACCTTCAACATGGGTGTCGGGATGGCGCTGGTTCTGTCCCGCGGCGCGGTGTCGCGGGCGCGGCAGCGTCTGCGCCGGTTCGGTCTGCGCCATTGGGTGATCGGCGAGATCACCCGCGGAAACCGGGAAGTGGTGCTGGGATGAGAGTTCTTGTCATCGGTTCCGGCGGGCGGGAACACGCACTGGTCTGGAAACTGGCAAAGAGTCCGCTGGTGAAAAAGGTTTTCGCCGCGCCCGGCAACGCCGGCATCGCCGAGATCGCCGAGTGCCTGCCGCTGACCGCCGACAAAACGGTGGAGCTGGCCGATTTCGCCGCCGCGTCCAAAATTGACCTGACTGTAGTCGGTCCGGAGACCCCGCTGGTCCACGGCATCGTCGATTATTTCCAGCAGAGAAAACTGCCGATCTTCGGGCCTTCCAAAGCGGCGGCCCGGCTGGAAGGGTCCAAGGCATTCGCCAAAGAGATCATGGTGAAGGCCGGCGTTCCCACCGCTGGCTCCCGCACCTTTACCGGGCTGGAAGAAGCGGCCGCCTACGTGCAAACGGCGCCGGCCCCGATCGTGGTGAAGGCCGATGGTCTGGCCGCGGGCAAAGGGGTGGTCGTTGCGTCCACGCGCGAGGAGGCACTCGCCGCGCTGAACGGCATGCTCAAAGACCGGCTGTTCGGCGACGCCGGCGGGCGGGTGGTCATCGAGGAATTCCTGGAAGGGGAGGAGATCTCCGTGCTGGCGATCGTCGACGGCGCCCGCGCGGTCCTGCTGGAACCATCGCAGGACCACAAGCGGGCTTTCGACGGCGACCAGGGCCCGAACACCGGCGGCATGGGCGCGTACTGCCCGGTCCCCCGCGTGACCCCGCTCTTGATGTCCGAAATCCGGGACCGGATCATCCAGCCGGTGGTGGCGGAGCTGGCGAAGCAGGGAACGCCGTTTCAGGGCGTGCTGTACGCGGGGCTCATGCTCACGAAGTACGGGCCGAAGGTATTGGAGTTCAACGTCCGGTTCGGTGATCCGGAGACGCAGGCGATCCTCCCGCGGCTCAAGACCGATCTCGTGCAGGTGATGAAAGCCGCCGTCGAAGGCCGGCTCGAGTCGGTCAACCTGGCGTGGACGTCCCAAGCGGCGGCCTGCGTGGTGCTGGCCTCGGCGGGATACCCCGGCAAGTACGACATCGGCCGGGAGATCACCGGGTTGGCCGAAGCCGCGGAGATCCCCGGCGCCCTGGTCTTTCATGCCGGCACTCAAAAAGAGAACGGCCGCGTTCTCACGTCGGGCGGCCGCGTGCTGAATGTGGTGGGCCTGGGTGCCACGCTGGAAGCGGCGGTAGAGACCGCGTATCAGGCGGCCGACAAGATCCAATTCCACGGAAAGCAGATGCGCCGGGACATCGGCGCCCGCGCGTTGGCCGCTCGTCCTGAGCCGAGTCGAAGGACGAAATGAGTGGTTTGTCGATGATGAGAACCCGAATCTTGAAAGTTAATCCGGAAAATCCGGACCCCGAGGTAATCAAGGAAGCTGCCGCATTGTTGCGCCGCGGCGGGCTGGTGGCGTTCCCGACCGAGACCGTCTATGGTCTGGGCGCCAACCTCGATGACCCGCAGGCGATCCAGGAGCTGTATCAGGCCAAACAGCGGCCTTTCGAAAAACAGGTGACGATCCACCTGGCGTCTGCCGAAGATCTTGAAAAATATCCCGTGCAGGTGACCGAGGCGGGCCGGAGGATCATGCGGGCTTTCTGGCCGGGCCCGTTGACGCTGGTCTTTGCCCGAGCGGACGGCTCAACGCTGGGGTTCCGCGTGCCGAACCACCCGGTGGCGCTGGCCCTGTTAAAGGAAGCCGCCGTACCGGTCGTCGCTCCTTCCGCCAATCTCCACGGCCAACCGCCTCCTCAAACCGCGGAAGCGGTGGCGCGGGATTTCAACGATCAGATCGACCTGATTCTGGACGCCGGCCCGACGCCCAGTGGTATCAGCTCCACCGTGCTGGACCTATCGGTCGATCCGCCGAAAATCCTGAGGGAAGGGGCCTTCGCCGTGGAAGTGAAGCGCCTCCTGTGAAAATCCTCTTTGTTTGCACCGGCAACAGCTGCCGCTCGGTGATGGCGGAAGGGCTGCTGCGCCACATCCTGCGGATGAAAGAACGGATGGGCACCCAGGTCCTCTCCGCCGGCACCAACACCATGCCCGGCATGGGGCCCACGCTCGAGACGGTCGAGGTGATGCAGGCCGAGGGGATCGATGTCACCGGCCATCTCTCTCAGCCGCTGACGCCGGATTTGGTGCGGCTGGCCGATGTGATCTTCTGCATGGAGGAGTTCCATCGCGACCAGATCCTTTCAGTCAGTCCCGATGCCGAGAAAAAGGTCCATCTACTGCGGACGTTCCGCAATCTCTCGCCCATGCCGGACCCGAACATCCCGGACCCGATCGGCCGGCCCCGGCGGATTTATGAGGCCTGCATGGCGCTGATTAAGGAAGGGGTGGAGCGAATCGTAGGATGGCTGGAGGAAAATAAAAAGTGAAGATCGCCATCGGTACCGACCATGGTGGGTTCTCGCTGAAGTCCTTGTTAATTCGCCGGCTGAAGGCACTGGGCCACCGGGTGTCCGACATGGGCACGCTGTCGCCTGATCCCTGCGATTATCCGGTCATCGGCGCCAAAGTCGCCGAGGCAGTGGCCCGCGGCCGCGCCCAGCGGGGAATCCTTCTGTGCAAAAGCGGCGGCGGCATGGCGATCGTCGCCAACAAGTTCCCGAAAGTACGGGCCGTGGTTTGCGAGACGGTTTCTTCCGCGCGGCATGCCCGCGAACACAACAACGCGAACGTGCTGGTCCTGGGGGCGGAAGGGCTGAACTCCCGGGAGGCCGTTTCCATTCTGAATGCCTGGTTAGCAGCACCGTTCGCCGGGGGGCGGCATGCCCGGCGGGTCCGGCAGATTACTCAGATCGAAAAACAGAACCGGAGATCCTTTTAATGTTCGAACATCTCAAAACGGTTGACCCCGACATCTATCAATCCATTCTGCGGGAAACGCGCCGCCAGCAGGAGCACTTGGAGCTCATCGCCAGCGAGAACTTCACGTCGCTCGCCGTCATGGAGGCCATGGGCTCCGTCCTGACCAACAAGTACGCCGAAGGGTATCCCGGCGTCCGCTGGTACGGCGGCTGCGAGTTCGTGGACCAGGCCGAAGCGCTGGCGATCGAGCGGGCCAAGGCCCTCTTCGGCGCCGAGCACGCCAACGTCCAGCCCCATTCCGGCGCCCAGGCCAACATGGCCGTCTACTTCGCGATGCTGGAGCCCGGCGACACCGTGCTCGCGATGAACCTCTCCCACGGCGGCCATCTCACGCACGGCCATCCCAAGAACTTTTCCGGCCGGCTGTTCAAGATCATCCCTTACGGCGTCAGCCAGAAAGACGAGCGGATCGACTACGATGAGCTCGCGGCGCTCGCCAAAGAGCATAAACCGAAGATGATTCTCGCCGGCTACTCGGCTTATCCCCGCACGCTGGATTTTGCCAGGTTCCGCGCGATCGCCGACTCCGTGGGTGCCTTCCTGATGGTGGACATGGCCCACTTTGCTGGGCTGGTGGCCGCCGGCATCCATCCCTCGCCGGTCCCGCACGCGGAGTTCGTCACCACCACCACCCACAAAACCCTGCGCGGCCCCCGCGGCGGGCTGGTCCTCTGCCGCAAAGAGTTCGCCAAAAAACTGGACTCCCAGATCTTCCCCGGCATCCAGGGCGGCCCGCTCATGCACGTGATCGCGGCCAAGGCCGTGGCGCTCAAGGAAGCCATGGAGCCTGGCTTCAAGACGTATCAGACGCAGGTCGTCAAAAACGCCCAGACGCTGGCCCAGTCCCTGCAGGAAAAGAACTGGAAGATTTTCTCCGGCGGGACCGACAACCACCTGATGCTGCTGAACCTGGCGGCCCGCGGCTTGACCGGCAAGCAGGCCTCCGCGGTGCTGGGGCAGGCCCGCATCACCGTCAACAAGAACGCGATCCCGTTCGACGAAACTCCGCCGGCCACCGCCGGCGGCATCCGGCTGGGAACCCCTGCCGTCACCACCCGCGGCATGAAAGAGCCGGAGATGAAGGCCATCGGCGCTCTCATCGACCGGGTCCTCGTCGGCATTAATGACGCCGCCGTGGCGGAGCAGGTGGGCCGCGACGTAAAGATGTTGACCGACCGCTTCCCGCTCTACCCGGAGCTCCACAAGCTGTCGTGAAATGCCCCTTCTGCGGCCATAACGAAGAGAAAGTCATCGACTCCCGCGAGGCGGTTGATGGCGCGGCCATCCGCCGCCGCCGGGAATGCGACGGCTGCAAGCGCCGGTTTACCACCTACGAGCGGCAGGAAGAATCCCCTCTGCTGATGGTGAAGAGGGACGGCCGCCGCGAGCCCTTCGACCGGAAAAAGATCCTCAGCGGCGTATTGAAGGCCTGCGAGAAACGGCCCGTCCCCGCCGACCGGATGGAACAACTGGTCGACGAAGTGGAGCGGGATATCCGGAAGGAATTCGACCGGGAAGTGCCTTCCACCGAAGTCGGCGAACGGGTGATGCGCCGCCTCCACGAGCTCGATGAGGTGGCCTACGTCCGCTTCGCCTCAGTTTACAGATCTTTTAAGGACATCAACCAGTTCATGAAGGAATTGCGGGAGTTGCTCAGCAAGAAACAGGGCTAGAGGTTGGAAGGTGAACCCTTCAAGGAGAATGAGATGGCGACAACAATAATGACAACGATGAAGAAGAAGCGGGGGCCGAAGTTCCGGGCCCTGGAGCCGTGGCAGCTCTTGATCCTGGCCGAGAAAACTCCGAAGAAACTCCGCAAGCGGTAAAGAAGTTCGATTCGGATGATTTACTGGGTGTACGTGCTGGAGAGCATAAAGGACGGGTCGAGGTATATCGGCTCGACGCATGACGTTGCACACCGGCTGGACCGGCACAACGCCGGGTTCTATCCACCCACAGAAAAGCACCGGCCCTGGAAAGTGATTCTTGAGGAAGAGCATCCTACCCGTACCTCAGCCAACCGGCGGGAGGAATTCCTGAAAACGGGCCGGGGGAAAGACGTCCTGAAGAAGCTGAAGATCTGATGAACCCGGCACTCCCGGAAATGGTACCGATATATACCGATATAGCAGCGCCCGTTCACCCTGAGCTTGTCGAAGGGGAATTGCGGAATGGGTTCGAATCCAAACAGGGCAGCCACTTTGGTATCTGACGAACCCTGCTTTATGAGTTGAGCAGAAAGAGTTTATGGAATTTAGCAAGTTTCCTATCAAGCCAGAGGAGTATGAAAAGCTGAAACAGCGGTGTCCGCTGAACAGCTACGCCGTAATCGAACTGGCCGAATTGCCTATCGCTTTGCCAAAATCATTAATGGATAAGCCCTCCGCAAGGTGGTCATTATAGGATCGGGTTCTAATGCCCACGAGTTTTATATGGTGTCCTTATTGCGGGCAGATCTGAAAGACGCGGCGATTGACCAACAACCCTTGGCTATCGCCAATAGCAGCGGGGCGTTATCCGCAGGATTCCTTCTTCATGGGAACTGGGATGGACGAACCGTCCGCCCATCAGGCGACTTTGTTGCTGCTATAGAAGGAAGCGGCATTACGCAGTACTACCCGTATTCCGAATTGCCGCCAACTCCTAGCGGCGATCTATCCGAACTGACTCCCGAATCTCATAGAGAAGCGTTCTGGAATAGCGTTAAATCGCTGGGCACATAGTGATCGGCGTTGTAAAACATCCAGCCTAGGAGTAAGCTGTTTTCACAATTTAGTGCCGCGTTAAGAGGGGGAATCCGGCACGTTAAAACAAATCAAACCTCTGCCTAAAAGGCGGAGGTTTTTGTTTTTTAGTGCCGTTCCACGATATTCATCTAGGAGCGTTGAATGTCTAACTTAACTTATAACTGGAAACGGTTTTGGTGTCCTCGGACAGAAAGCATGAATTTCTCTGAGGACGGTTATTTGGCGAATCCCGATACTGAATGGGGTCGCACACTAAATCCCCACGTAGTCCCATTCGAGTCCATCGCCAATATCCCGTGCCTGGTTCTATTGGGAGAGCCCGGCATTGGGAAGACATGGGCTATTCAAACGCAAAAACAAGTAATCGAAGGCCAAATCGCGGCAGCCGGAGCGAAATCGCTTTGGTTCAATCTAAATTCCTACGGAACCGAAGTCCGACTCATTCGAGATATTTTTGAAAATCCAGATTTTCTCTCATGGGTTAAAGGCGACGCTCATCTCCATCTATTTTTAGACAGCTTGGACGAATGCCAATTAAGCATAGAAACGCTGGCGCCTCTCTTGATCGAAAAACTGAAAACGTGTCCTATCCAGCGCCTCTCTCTTCGCATAGCCTGTCGAACAGCTGACTGGCCAACCTTTCTTGAAGATGGGCTTCAGCAGTTGTGGAATAAAAAAGAGGAAATCGGTTTTTATGAGTTGGTACCGCTTCGAAAGGTTGATGTTGAAGAAGCTGTAAAAGCAAACGGTTTAGACCCCACCCACTTCCTAAAAGAGCTGGACGATAAAAAAATAGTTCCGCTTGCCATCAAACCAATCACGCTTCGTCTTTTGATCAACCTCTTTAAATCCGAGCAAATGCCGCCTAGCCAAGTCGAATTGTACTCAAGAGGGTGTAGGCAACTCTGCGATGAAGATAGCGAGAGTCGTAAAGCTACTCGGAAGACAGGCGTATTAACTGCAGATGAGCGTATGGCAATTGCTGCTCGTATAGCAGCGGTCACGATTTTTTCTAGAAAGAATGCGATTTGGATCGGCGTAGATCGCGGCGATGTTCCTCCTGGAGATACGACGCTGAGAGAACTTTCGGGAGGGATTGAAATTGTAAATGGGAAAACTATCCAGATAGATGAACTTGTTTTGAGAGAAGCATTGGGAACGGGACTATTTTCATCCCGGGGCTCGAATCGATTAGATTGGGCACACCAAAGCTATGCAGAATTTCTGGCCGCTCAGTATTTACTTAAACACGATATAAGCTGGCGTCAAATTAGTAGCATCGTTGTCCATCCGGGCGATCCTCAGCATAAATTAGTCCCCCAGCTGCATCAGACCTCCGCATGGTTGGCTCTTATGAATCCCAACGTATTCACCAAAATAGTTGAAACTGAGCCAGAAGTGTTATTGCAGCAGGAAATGGTAGTAGCCACAGTCGGAGATCGTCAGCTACTAGTCGAGAATTTATTGAAAGCCTGTAAGGCAGGAAAATTATTAGGCCGAAAAGAAAGTCTCAAAAGTTATCAGAAACTTGCCCACCCCAGCTTGGCGTTCCAGCTAAAGCATTACATCGCCGATAAGGGAGATCAAACAGTAGCCAGGGAAATTGCCATCAAGACGGCGCAGGCCTGCAATGTGTCAGGACTTCAAGAGGATCTCCTGAGTATCGCTCTAGATAACTCTCAATCACTAGATATACGGATAGACGCAGCCTACGCGGTAGAGAAGATTGGAGATTCCAAGACCAAAGCAAGGATGAAGCCCCTTCTTGTTCTGTCTGAAAACGATGTATGGGACAACTTACGGGGATGTGCTTTAAGAGCTCTTTGGCCTACCCATCTAACTGCTAAAAAACTTTTCGACGCCCTGGCACCTCCTCAGCGCAAGAACCATATTGGCGCCTACCAAATGTTTTTTCGGGAAGAGCTTATATCCGAATTAAAAATTTCTGATCTACCTATAGCTCTTGACTGGGTACGGCAATATAAGCACCGGGAATTACCGCATTCTTTAGCCGATATGGCTGATGAGATTGTGATGAAGGCTTGGGATCATCTAGAAACTCCAGGGGTAGGACTCCCTTTTTCCGAGCTAGCTGTTCAACGACTTCGTGATCGTGATGCTTTGGTGGAGTCCGGCAAGAAAAAAGAGTTAAATCAAAAGATTGCGCGTGATGTGGAAAAGCGTCGTCAGTTTATTTCAACATTGATACCGAAATTACTAGCACCAGATGCCTCAATATGGCTCGTATATTCACAAACACCGCTAATCTTGCATGAAAATTTACCTTGGGCAGTAGAGCAGCTTCGTAAGTCTACTGATGATCAAACTAAAAATTTATGGGTACGTTTAATAGATCGGCTTTTCAGATTTGGTGAGTCAAGTCATCTCGACTCCATCCTGGTAGCTTGCCTCGCTGAGCCTATTCTCGCTAAGCAATTTTCAGCTGTTATAAATCCCGTACGGCTTAATTCTCCAGAAGCAGATGCTATGAGAAAAGCGTATAAGGAACAACAAGGCTGGGAAAAATCTAGCAAGAAAGAGAAAAAGCTTAAGCCTCCTCCTGTTGAAAGAGTTGCTCAAATGTTATCCCGATGCGAGAAGGGAGAATTAACTGCATTTTGGATGTTAACTGAAGAACTGGGACTGGAACCTACTAGTACGCATTATCGAAACGGGTTTGATGCAGATGTCGCCGTTTTTCCCGGATGGGAAGCGGCAGATCTGCAAACTAAATCCAGAATCGTGCAGTGTGCTAAAAACCTCCTGCTTCACGGCGAGATCGCCAAAAAAGAACAATGGTTGGGTACGCACACTCTTTACAATTCTGACCTTGCTGCTTATAGGGCATTGAGGTTGATACAGCTTCGCGAGCCGGAATTCCTTGAGTCACTTTCTCGGGAGCGATGGGGAAAATTTGCCCCGATTATTTTAGGAGGTCCTTGGGAAGGAAATCGTGAAGAAGCCCATCAGAACTTAATTTCAGCAACATATCATCATGCCCCAACAGAAGTTCTCGAACTCCTTTCGTTTCTAATCGATGAAGAAGATAAAGGTGAGAACGGCGTTTTCGTTGTGAGAGATATTGAGCATTGGTGGGACACCAAGCTTGCTGAATTCCTTTTTGTCAAAGTGCGAGACAGCAACTTAAAACCAGTAAGCGTTGGTCGTATTCTAGAAGAGCTCCTCGAGCATGATTTTGCATCTGCGGAAGAATGGGCTCGCACGCTTATACCGAACCCTTTGCCTGCAAAGGGAACCCCAGAGTGGGAGCGAGCACTCGTAGCTTCCGACGTATTAATGACACATTCCCAGACAGGCTGCTGGGAGACAATCTGGCCGGCTATTCAACAGGAGGAATTTGGAAAGGAGTTGATTTCCAGGATCGCCGCCAGCTCCGACGAAAGAGAGGGGCATTTCTTAAGGCGATTCACAGAAAGCCAGCTTGCGGATTTGTACGTTTTAATCGTTCGGTACTACCCGCATAGTCAAGACCCCCAACACGATGGAGCGCATATGGTTGGTCCTCGGGAACAGGCCACGTACTTCAGAGAGGCGGTTCTAGAGCATCTGAAAAAAAGATCCACAGAAGAGGCATGCGAGGCGATCCAGCATATTTCTAAGCAGTTGCCGCATCTCCAATGGCTTAAATGGACACTACAGGACGCGGAAGAAATGGTTCGAGAGAGCAGTTGGAATCCTCCAAGTTCCGGCGAGATTCTCGCTATCACAAGTAGCAGAGAGAAAAGGTTGGTTAGAAGTGGAGAAGAATTGCTCGATGTTGTCGTGGAGTCTCTGCGTCGATTTGAAGAAAAACTGCATAGCGAAACGTCAGGTGTTCAAGATTTGTGGGACAAGGATAGGCCTAAAGATGAAGGACGAGTTTCGGACAGAATAAAACGACATCTAGACGAAGATTTGAAAGAGCGCGGCGTAGTGGCTAACCGAGAGGTTGAAATTCGCCGAGTCAAAAGCAAAGGGGTCGGTGAAAGGACGGACATCCATATTGATGCTGTGATCCAGGATGTTCATGGCAATGGATATGATGGTATTACAGTCATAATCGAAACAAAGGGTTGTTGGAACTCCGAATTAAATAGCGCTATGAAAGATCAGTTGGTTGATCGCTATATGCAAGAAGTCCATTGCCGATACGGCATCTACCTTGTGGGTTGGTTTAATTGCGATCAATGGAGCGACAAAGACGATCGTAAAAAGGACGCGCCAAAGGAATCCCTAGAAGAAGCACAGCTGAAGTTTAGCGATCAAGCGAAGAATTTATCTTTGAACATGAAAGTTAAAGCGGTAGTTCTTAATGCAGCTTTAGGGGGAGTGATAAAGCTAGAGCCAACGGAAATCGAATGAGCGAACTTAACATTTTCACGCGCCTATATACATGTGAAAATGTCGGCCCAGAGGCCATCCCCTAAGGAGGAACCATGGTATTCAAGTTGACCCCAATACAGAGAACTTCCCATCACTGGAATGCCAGCGCTTAATGTAAGAGTATAAGAGGGGACGCTTCATAAAGGGACAGGTTATGGAAGAACGGCGGCGGTAGCCGCGTTTTGTTTGTCTAGAAGTTTGGTAACTATCCCTTGACAACAAGTAAGTAATCCTGTACTATTGATGGTGAACAGGAGGATTCAATGCAAAAGTTCACCATCAAGCAATTCAGCGAGAAGTACCCGACCGAAGATGCCTGCCTAAGCGAGATATTCACGAACCGCTACGGCTCCTTGAAGGTCTGCCCGAACCGAAAGTGCAAACGAGAAACCCGTTTTTATAAGGTGTCGGGCCGCAAGTGCTACGCTTGCCAGTTCTGCGGATACCAGCTTCATCCGCTGGCGGGTACGATCTTTCACAAATCGGATACTTCGCTTAAATCCTGGTTCTTCGCCATTTTCCTTTTCTCCAATTCCAGAAACGGAGTTTCCGCTAAGGAGATTGAGCGTCAAACCGGCGTAACGTACAAGACGGCTTGGCGCATGGCGAAGCAGATCCGAAAGCTGTTTAAGGCGCAAGAGCAAAAGATGCTGACCAAAGTGGTAGAGGCCGACGAAACCTATATTGGAGGCCCGCGCCGCCAAGACGAGAAAATGTCCAACAAGTCGGTGGTGGTGGCTCTCGTTGAACGGGGAGGGAAGGTCTACGCTGTCAGCGGCAGAAAGATCAAGAGCATCGGTGTCAGCAAAACGCTTCGCAAGATGGTGGACCCGAAAGCCCACCTGATGACTGACCAAGCCATGCTCTATAAGAGAGTCGGGCGAGAATTTAAGAAGCATGGACGCATCCGGCACGATATCCGGCAGTATGTCCGGGGCGACGTTCACACCAATACGGTTGAAGGGTTCTTTAGCCATTTGAAGAGGGGGATTGTCGGGACTTACGCTTCGGTTTCTCCGAAATACCTACAGTCTTACGTGGACGAGTTTTCTTACCGCTATAACCTGCGGAACTCGAAGGCTTCTTACTTTTACCCCATGATTTCACGGGCTGGGAGGCCTGCCTAATTAGCTTTTTGAAGTCTTTCTCGGTGGTCATTCATCTAGCTCCAGAATGAATTTCCCATACGTTACATCAAGTCCAGACATTATGTTTTTTCCTCCGATTGCTATTCCTGTATATGCATAACTGATCGGATATTTTCCTGGGTTTGGAAATTTAAGATTTAGACTTTCAAACACGCCGCCGGGAGAATCGAGGGAGGAATTTCCTAAAACAGTAGAAAATCCCTTTGTGTTTTCTTCATTTCCGTCCTGTGGTTGCCAGTTTCTAAATGGTAATTCAATAACTGTATTTGGAACAAATATAAACAAAGCCAAATTCGTTAATGTAATCCCACTGTTTCCATGTTCCACCATGGGTGTAAATTTGTACGGCTCTGGCTTCCATTTGGTTTTAATAATCGACCTGTTTTTGTAGATAAGATTTTTGTCTTTATTGCTACCCCCTAATATCTCACCTGGATATCTCTCCGAAAGTTGAACCTTCTCTTTAATTGGAGTGTCGAAAAGAAGCGTTGGAATTAGCCATGTTGCGGAAGCTAGAACTATTGCTGCGGAGCAAACAAAGTAATTAATTGTTTCTGGCCTTAATCTCGGTTCTTTATTTTTTAGATACGACCAAATTTCAAGAGTTGCCCATATCGAGGCGAGCAGGAACCAAAATCTTGCCCAACCAATGGTGGATGGAAACATCTTAACGACAACACCAAGAGCAAATGGACCAAGAAACCTGAATATTCTGGAGTGAGCGGAGTCTTGATTCATCCCCTGATTCTACCACCCGCCCGCCCATTTTAACCCCCTCGTTACTTGCCATCATGGGATAGGTGCGAGAAGTTTGCTGTATATGCATAAATATTGTATTCTGATATTGTATTTTGCGATGTCCTAGGACTTGAAAATAACAACTATTTAGTTGTATACTTAGGGGGACAGAAGAGTTGGCGGTGTACCATTGTTTTTACTTCGGGACCGGGCAGTGGCGGGGTCCGGTTGAGGAATTCATTGACAGCATGGATGATGCGGCCCAGCGTAAATTCGTTTATAAACGTTCCATGCTGGAAAATCTTGGGCCGAGATTGGTGGAACCGCATGCCAAGAATTTAGGGGGCGGAGTTTTTGAGCTTCGGTTCTCCGGAAGGGACTCGGATTTTCGTGTGCTGTATTTCTTTGATGGAGACAAAGTGATCTTCGTGAATGCTTTCAAGAAAAAGACCCAAAAGACGCCAAGGAGCGAGATTGAACTGGCGGCGAACCGCCGGCGCCTCTATTTGAGAGGGTGAAAATCATGAAAGTGAGATTGAAAAGCGTAGACGAGCATTTGAGGGAGAAAAGCAGGGACCCCCGCTTCCGAGCGATGATGGAGCTGGAAGAAGAGAAGGCCAAGATTGCTTCTCTGATCGTTAAATACCGAGCCGACCATCATATGAGCCAGGGGCAACTTGCAAAGAAAGTCAGGGTGACTCAGCAGTACATTTCCAAGATCGAAGAAGGGGATTTCAGCAGCTTGTCGACCGTGTGGAGAGTTTTGCAGGCATTGGGATACAGAATCTCCATCCGAGCGGTCCAGAAAGCGGCTTAGCGAATTGTGCGAGAGGGGACGCTTCATAAGGGGCCAGGTTAGGGAAAGGAGGCAGGCATGGCGGACGTACATAAAAGGGGACGCTTCATAAAGGGACAGTTCATCCCGACGCATTCCGGCGATAAGGTGTCCCCCAATGAAGCGTCCCTTTTCCGCGCTTTTCCGAGGATCTTGTTCATGGAGCGGTCGGAATGTCCTTCAGTCGGCCCTCCCAGCGCAGCAGGCCGATCCCTAAACCGTCCTGTCCGGAATCCTCAACGATCTCGGTGGTTTGGTCCGGATAGGCCTGCTTCAGTCTGGACCAGAAGACGGGGACTTCGCCGGTCCAGGCCCAGGTCTCCTTCCCGTAGCGGGTTTTGAAGTCCTGCATGATGTCATGGAACGCGATAGAGCCCCCCTCCCGAACGAGTGGCGCGTACATCCGGAAGTCGTTCAAGACGCCGCCGTACGTGTGGTCTCCATCGATGAACAGGAAATCCAGTTTTTGGCCCCCGAGCCATTCCCGGATCCTCTGTAGTGTCTCGGGCGCGTGGGAATTGGCCTGCATGCAGGAGACCTGCTGGCCGCTGCGCGCAAAAAGCGGCTGTGCGGCGAGCTGGCTGGGCGTGTACTTCAGGTCGACCGACAGCGCCCGGGCGCCCGCGGGTAGCGCGGTGCAGAAAAGGAACAGCGTTCCGCCGGAAAGGCCGCCGATCTCGCAGAAAACTTTTGGCTTTTCCAATCGGACTCTCTCCAGCACGCGCAGGATCTCGCTCTCTTTCTGCATCGCATTGAAAACGTGGTGCGTGCAGGCCAGGTGCACTGCCTCTTTGAGCCGGGCCGGGGAAGATTGCCGCCGCAGAGAGAGGACCTGCAAACGCATGATCCAGACCGGAGCGAGCGCGGGCGCTGCCGAAAGCAGCGCCCGCTTCAGGGACCGCCGGATGAAGGGGATCACGGGAAAGCTCTCCGGACCTCTTCCTGCAGGACCTCCAAATAACGCCGGCCGTACCGCTGGTCCGGCTCCATGTAATTTCCCTCCGCCCATTCGTTCCACGACCGTATGAATATGAGCCGCCGTTGCGGGGTTTGGACCGTGGTGGTGGCCAGGACCTCCCGCACATGCCGCCGGAAAGCTTCGGGGGTGGAGCCCGTGAGCACGAACCCCCGGTCTCTCCGGCGCGGGGTATCGTCCCAGTTCGGGAAGATCATCGCGTGCTGGTAATGGAGCAGCGGCGTGGAGAAAATCGGGTCACTCGTGAAGGTCCGATAGGGAAAGATCGTCGGCACGTGAAGCCCGGCTTTCACGCATGCGCGGACCCAGACCGGATTTCTCAGTTTGAGCGTTGTGACGGAGAGGTTCGTGGTAGCGGCGTCAAAGCCCTTGCCGATAAACATCTCTGCCCTTAAATTGCCCCGGTTGAGATGCGCGATGAAATAGATCCCCGGCAGGCCGCTTTTGCGCGCGAGATCGTTCCAGCAGGCGAGGAACTTCTCGACGCGCGGAATTCCGTCAGGGACAAAAATAAACAGAAGCGGTTTGCCGTCGACCCGGAGATAGCGCTTGTCATGGAAGGCTTTTTCGAGCGCGTGGAAATGGCGGATGTGGTCCTCGATGCCGGGATAAGTTTGGTTTATCAGTATATTTTCGGGGTCCTTTTCTCCCTGGGTCCAGGAGTGGTTTGCCCAGCCGAGACAGAACGGGAACTCGGGCTGCCCCGAGCGGAGAACTTCGTTGAACGGTTTTTCCAGCAGTTGTTTGCCGTTTCCAAACCAGTAATGCCAGTAGCAGAACGCTTCGATCCCATAACGCGCGGCGAGCGCCGCCTGTTTGTGCCGGATCTCGGGTTCCAGGAGGTTGTAATAACCCAGCTCGCCGGGCAGCTTCGGCTGGGAGTGCCCCGGATACATCGGCCGGGCTTTTTTGACGTGGGTCCATTCGGTGAAGCCTTTGCCCCACCAGAGGTCATTCTCGGGTATCGGGTGGAATTGGGGGAGGTAAAAAGCAATCAGCCGGCATTCTCGGGCCGGCGGCCGGTCAGGTGTCATACGCCCAACTGTTAAGCGGGGGCAACGAGTCAAAAAGGATGTGGGAATAGACCGGGTCGGCGTCCGTTTCAGCGCTTTCGAGAGGGGGTCTCCCGGATGGGTATGGTTTGATTGTAATTGGCGGCTGTTTCCTTGCAATATCGGCGTTAGATATCTTGTTCATTGCACCGATTCTATCATGGATGATTTGGTGCCGAGTAAGAGGAGACGCTTCATACGTAGAGGGGACGCTTCATAAAGGGACAGGTTATTCGGGTGATGGATCGTTGACGTCGGGAGCTTCTTTGGGGTAGACTTGGTTTAAAGGTAAATAAAATGCGACAACAAACATTTACTGTATTGATTGGACAGGATGAAACAGGTGCTTATATTGCGAAGGTGCCTGATTTGAAGGGTTGCCATACGCATGCCCGGTCCATTCCGGAACTTCTCAAGAGAGTCAGGGAAGCGATTCAGTTGTGCATGGAAGTTGAAGGGAAGGGGGCGCATCCTTTGCGGTTCATCGGCGTCCAGCAAGTCAGTATCCCTGCTTGAGCAAAATCCCTGTCCTTAAACCCCGCGAAGTTGTCCGAGTCCTCGAACGTCTAGGCTTCCAGGCGATTCGTCAGAAAGGCAGTCACCTGTTCATGCGGCACCCTGATGGCCGCTCAACGGTTGCGATGTTCTCTAAAAAACGACGGAAGACAGCTATGAAACGTATCAAGTTGACTCGACAGGAGAGGGAAATCGAAGGAGCCCTGATCAAGGGAGAATATGTCAATGTCGACAAGCTTGATCTGGCGCAAGTGGCTCAAGCGGTCGCGCATAGGAAGAAAGACACCCAGAACTGATCCCTCGGGTAGCCCACAGCTAAAATCAGTGGATTCGGTACCGGGTTCCGAGGGGACCCGCCACTAAACCGTCGGCGGGCAGGCAGGTAACGTTGGATTCCTAACGGGGAGGATGTGAAATGGGAAAGATGCTGAAATGCCGGGACGTCGGGGTGGACTGTGATTTCGAGGCGCATGGGAAAAGCGAGGGAGAGATCCTTCAGAAGGCGGCCGAGCATGCCAAGGGCTGCCATCAGGGAGTACAGATGACCCCCGAGTTGGTGGCCAAGATCAAGGGCGCCATCAAGGACGAAGGCAGCTCCTGTTGCGGGGGAGATCCTACCTGCTCGAAATAAAGAGCAGGAGGGAATGCTTCATAAGGGGACAGGTTGGTTAAAAAACAGGTGCCGGGCTGAATGACGACCAGCCCATAAATTAAAGTTTTGGTGACGAGCCGCCGAACCTCCGGGCGGTGAAGGGCAGAATGACCGCCGAGGCCAGGTAAGCGATCCGCCGGATGTCCTGATCGAGATGGATCTCGACGATCGGGTTGTACAGCAGGGCGATAAATCCCACGACCCACAGCCACGAGCTTTGTTGTCCGGAGCGGTACATCGTCAGCGCAATCAGGATTGAAACTCCGCAAACGACAATCCTCAGCAGTGTGTAATAACTGCTCGGCTGGTTGTTGATCAGCGCGATGAGCAGAAGCGCCGAAGCGATCAGCGAAGGGACAAACAATCCTCCAGGAATTTTATTCGTCATCTTATCCTCCCGGGTTTATGCAGAGATTTTATCAGGTTCTCGACCAATTCCAACGGCAGGCCCACGACATTAGAGTAGGAGCCCACCACTTTTTTCACAACGGGATCTTTCTTTTCCTGCGCGGCGTAGCAGCCGGCCTTGTCGAGGTTCTTTTTGGCGCAGCGAAAGATCTCGGCCGGGGGGATCGGGCGCATGGTGACGGTGCTCACCGCGTGGGCCACTTTTTCCTTGCCGGTGGCCGCGTCGACCAGCGCCATTGCGGTGATGACCTTATGCGTGGTTCCCTGCAGTATGGTCAGCATTTTGAATCCTTCGGCCAGATCGGCAGGTTTGCCCAGGATCTTTCCTTTATGCACCACGATCGTATCGGCGCCGAGCACGAGGCCCTGGGGAAGCGACCGCGCCACCGTGCGGGCTTTGGCGAGCGCCAGTTTGCGGGCATAGGCCGCCGGTTTCAGGATTCCCGGCGGCGGTTCCTGAAGCCGGCTGGGAACGACGCGGAAAGGAATCTTGAGGGAACGCAGGAGCTGCCTGCGGCGCGGACTGGCGGAAGCCAGGATTAAAGAGATTTTCGGGGAGAGGCTCGTTTGATCAGGTCCTGGTACCAGCTCAGGTAGGCCTTGAGCCGTTTTCGGTCCAGCAGTTCTTTTTCCAGTTGGCCGCGGCTGGCAGCCAGTTTGGACTCGTCCGCTTTTTGGCGTTCCAGGAGTTGGGCCACCACCCACCCCTTGGCGGTGGGCAGGGCGGGAGAGACCTCTCCGGGTTCCAGCCGCAAGGCCGGTTCGAGGTTGGCGCCGACGGGCCCAAGATCGGGGACCGTTTCGTTCCGTTTGAAGAGGTCCGATTTCTTGATCGGCAGTTTGTGATCGGCGGCGGCCGCGTCGAATTGGGCCGGGTCTTTCCGCGCGGCGTCGGAGATTTCCTTTGCCAGCGATTCCGTGGGGACGATGAGGAAGCGCAGGCGGAGCTGTTCTTCGCGGCGCTGGAAACCCTCCCGCACCTCGTCCTCGGTGAGCGTGGGGTTGCCGATCGATTTCTCGAGAAGCTTGCGGATCATCAGGTCTTCGCGGACTTCCTCTTCGAACGCGCGCGGGTTCGTTCCCAGACTGTATTGAATGACGGTCTGATAGCCGGCTTGATCGAATTGGCCATCGGGCCGCTGAAACAGCGGGTAGCGCTGGATCTCCGCCACCACCTCGGTGTTGGTGATCTTGATTTTCTGGCGGCGGGCTTCGGCGGTCAGGATCAGCCGCTCCCAGGCCTGGTCCTGCAGTTGATCTTCGGAGAGCTGGCGCCGGTACTGGTCGCCGTATCGAAGGAGCGCGTCATGCGTGACGGCCTCCAGCGCGTGCATGTATTGATGCAGGGTGACCGGCTTCCCGAACAGGGAACCGGGATTTCCCGTGTCGGCGCGATGAAGTATGGCGGCTGAGGTGATCAGCCAGAGAATCATGCCGGCTACTGCGACGCCGGCGATCCAGGGGATGTATTTCCGGAACATGTTCATGAGCGAGTATTGTATGTCAGCGGGGCCGGGAATCAAGCAGTAAATAATCCATATAATTAAACGTTACGTAAATCATGTAATTAATCCATTAATTATTTCTGAAGCTTGGAATTGACGGAAACCGTCTCTCCTTATACAATAGGGCCTTCCAAGGAGGAGTTATTTCATGAGACTTAAGTTAGGGTTACCGAAGGGATCTCTTCAGCAGTCCACAATACAGCTTTTCCAGCAGGCCGGGTTTAATCTGACCGTCACGGAGCGCTCCTATTTTCCTGCCATCGATGATGAGGAGCTGGAAATCGTTCTCCTGCGCGCGCAGGAGATGTCCCGCTACGTGGAAGCCGGGGCTCTGGACGCCGGCATCACCGGCAACGACTGGATTCTGGAGAACGGGTCCGACGTGGTGAAGGTGGCGGAGCTGACCTATTCCAAGCAGTCGCTGGAGCCGGTCCGGTGGGTTCTGGCGGTGCCGGTCGATTCCAAGGTGCTGCGCCCGAAGGACCTGGAAGGCAAACGGCTGGCGACCGAGCTGGTCACGCTGACCAAGGCCTATCTCAAAAGCCACAAGGTCAACGCGACGGTGGAGTTTTCCTGGGGCGCCACGGAGGCCAAGGTGGGAACCGGTCTGGTGGATGCCATTGTGGAACTGACGGAGACCGGCTCTTCGCTGAGGGCCAACAAGCTTCGGATCGTGGACACGATCTGCACGTCCACGACCCAGCTCGTGGCCGGCAAGGGGGCCTGGAAAGATCCCTGGAAGCGGAAAAAGCTGGAGTCGATCGCGACGCTGTTGAAGGGAGCGATCGCGGGCCGGGGCAAGGTGGGGCTGAAGATGAACGTCTCCAAGAAGGCCTTGAAGGCGGTTCTTCAGATCCTGCCGGCCATGAAGAAGCCGACCATCTCCACGTTGAGCGGCACCGGATGGTTCGCCATCGAAACCGTGATGGATGAGAAAGTGGTCCGGGATCTTCTGCCGGAGCTGAAGAAGGCCGGCGCTGAGGGAATCATCGAGTATTCGCTGAACAAGGTTATCTACTAGAGAGGGCTCATGCCGAATCTGAGAAAGAAGCGGCGCAAGAAGATCGCCAAGCATAAGCGGAAGAAGCGGCTTCGGCGAGACAGACACAAGAAGAGCTAAGGCGATCGCAGCGATCGCCCGCTCTTTCTGGGGTGCAGGATGGCTGGCGGCCGGGTTGCTGGCCGGCTGCCGGGAGCCGGCCCGGGTGGCCTGGGCCGCGAACGCGCAGGGGCTTTCACTGTTGTCGCCGCCGGCGTGGACGGCCCCGCACGGAGAAAAGCGCAAAGAGCAGCAGGCACTGGCGCTGTATCTCTCCGGCCTGCTGGCGGAATTCGACGGAGACTTGTCCGGCGCCCGTGTCCAGTATGAAAAAGCGGCCCGCCATAATCCGCGCAACGCGGAGCTGCTGATCCGGCAGGGGATCCTGTCCCTGCGGCTGAACGAGACGGTCAGCGCGGAGCAGGCCCTCAAGGCGGCCAGCGAAGCCGCTCCGGAAGATCCCCGGCCTCGGTTCCTTCTAGGCGTGCTCTTCGCAAACCAGGAGCGGCTGGAAGAAGCGGCCCAGCAGTACGCGAAAGTCTTGCAGACCGATCCGGCCAACCTCGGCGCGCTCAGCGAGCTGGCCGAGCTGTATATCCTCCAGGAAAAGCTGGAGGAAGGGTTGGCTGTCTATCAGCGCCTTATCCAGGAGCGGCCGGATTCCCCGGTCCTGCATTTCACGCTTGGCGTCCTTTACGCAAAAGCCGAACAATGGCCGGGGGCGATTGAGCATTTGTCGCGGGCGGTGGAGTTGGACCCGGGCAACCTGGAAGCCCGCCTTGGATTAGCCGTCAGTTACGAGTTGGCGGGGCAGGTGGAGCAGGCGCGGCAGGAGTTCCTCAAGGCGCTGGAGCTGGAGCCGGCCAACACCCAGCTCATTTATTACCTCGCGCGGATCGCGCAGCGGCTGGGCGACCTGGAGCAGAGCGCCCGGTGGCTGACCCGCTACCTCAGTTTCAAGCCCTATGAGCCGGCGGCCCATCTGGAGCTGGCTTACATCCGGCTTCAGCAGGGACGGTGGCAGGAAGCGGTGGATTCGATCCAGCGGATCATGGCCTCTCCGCACGCCGACCAATCGGCTTCTCAGCTGTGGACGCTGATGGGTGTGGCGTACGAAACCGGCGGCAAACTGGAAGCGGCTGAGGAGGCCTACGGACAGGCCATTCAGGCCGGCGGGGAGGAGGCGGCCCCTTACCTGCATCTGGGAATCCTGTACCACCGGCGGGCCCAATACCCGCAGGCGGAACAGATGATGCAGAAGGCGTTTGAAAGAGACCCGGATGATCCGCAGATCCTGAACAGTCTGGGCTATCTTTATGCCGAGTGGGGCGTTCATTTGGAAGAAGCGATCCGCTTGATCGAGCGAGCACTCGCCCAGGAGCCGCAGAACGGCGCTTTCATGGATTCTTTGGGATGGGCGTATTTCAAAGCGGGCCAGATGGAGCCGGCGCTTCACCTGCTGGAGGAAGCGGCGCGGCGTTCACCAGATTCTGAGATCTTCGATCACCTGGGTCAGGTATACTTAACGTTAGGCCAGGAAGAAAAGGCCGAAGCCATTTGGAAGCGAGGACTTTCCCTGAACTCACAGGATCAAGACATCATCCAACGGCTGAAATCGCATCTGGACGCGCTTCAGCATAAACGAAAGGACTAATCACTCTCATGCTTTGGTGGCGTCGTCTTCTTACCTGGTGCCAGGACCACTGGATTGCCCTGGTGATCACTTTCGGTGTCGGCATCTGCTCCTACCTGGCTTACGTCGGCATGTCCAGAATGGAATCGTTCTACCGGAACATGCAGTTGGCCACCATGCCGATCTACATCCTCGTCTGGCTGGCGATCGGAGTGGTGAACGCGCTGATCTATGTCTACATCATGTTCGGTTACTTCTCCAAGATGGACAGCAACAAGCAGGTCAAAGGAGAACAGGTGCGCGTGCCCTTCGACAATGTGATCGGGATCGAAGAGGCAAAGGAGGAGGCGAAAGAGGTCGTCGAGCTGCTGAAAGACCACGCCAAGCTCAAGAAGGTCGGCGGCAAGATCCTGCGCGGGATCCTGATGGAAGGGCCTCCCGGCTGCGGCAAGACGTATCTGGCCAAGGCGATCGCCACGGAGGCCGGGATCCCGTTCCTCTCGATGGCGGCGAGCGATTTCGTCCAGGTTTTTGTCGGGGTCGGAGCGAGCCGGGTCCGGAAGGTGTTCAAGAACGCCCGGCGCCAGGCCTTTGCCAACGGGGCCTGCATTATTTTCATCGATGAACTGGACGCGATCGGCCGCGCCCGCACCTTCAGCTCCATGGGCGGGCAGGAAACCGACCAGACGCTGAATGCCCTGCTGGTGGAGATGGACGGTTTGCAGGGGACGCAGGCGAACATTGTCGTGATCGGCGCGACGAATGCCGGTGAGGGGGTTTTGGATCCGGCCCTCCTGCGGCCCGGCCGGTTCGACCGGAAGATCTACGTGGACCGGCCGAACCTGGAAGGGCGTGAAAAGGTTTTCAAGTTCTACCTGAGCAAGGTTCAGGTCGATCCGGACATCGATGTGGGGCGGCTGGCCCGGATTTCAGTCGGCAAGACCCCGGCGGAAATCGAGAACGTCGTGAAGGAAGCGGCCCTCATCGCGACCCGGGAGAAGCGGGACAGGGTCTCCTACAAAGACATTACGGCGGCGATCGAGCGGGTGGAATTGGGGGTCAAGCACCGCAAGAGCATGACCGAGGCGGAGCGGCGCCGGGTGGCGTACCATGAGGCCGGCCACCTGATCACGCTGCAGGTCTTCCACCCCACGGACGACGTCTTCAAGGCCTCCATCATTGCTCGCCGGGGAACGCTGGGCGTGGTCTTTCATAACCCGCGAGAGGAGCTCCACACGCAGGGCCGGGAGAAGCTGTTGGCCGACATCAAGGTTTCGCTGGCCGGCTACGTGTCGGAGAAGCTTGTATTCGGGGAAACCTCCACCGGAGTTTCCGGTGATTTCCAGCACGCGACGGCGGTAGCCCACCAGATGGTCTGGAGCTTGGGGATGGGCTCCAAGTACCTGGGGGACTGGGCGCTGCCGATCGGCCAGCAGACGAGGTTCTCGAACGGGAACCCGCTGCTTTCCGATTCGGTCAAGGCGGAGCTGAACGCCGAGACCAACGCGATCTTTCGCTCCTGCGCCGAAGAGGTGGAGAAGATGCTCACCAAGGAACGGGTGATCCTGGACCGCTTCGCCAATGAGTTGTTGAAGCGGGAAGAGCTCGAGTACGACGAGATTGAGGCGATCTTCTCGGAATACGGCAAGTCCCGCGCTCAGACGGCGGTTTCCGCGCCGGCCGTTCCGCCTAAGAATGCTCAGGCGTAAGTCCCTCGCGGCGCTGGCCGCCGTCAGCGTCTTCGCTTCTTCCTGCGGATCGTCGAGCTATCCGAAGGGGCAGGTCGCCGAATCCCTGGTGAAGCTCTGCCAGGCCGAGTACGGGATCAAGATCAAGGCCCAGATGGCCAAAACCACGCTCGGCGTGATGGCTCCGATCCCCGGGTTGGTCGATGCCATGCGCAAAAGCGCCGGCAGCTCCGGCGGAGTTCAGCTGCCCGGGATTCTCGTGGAAGGCCGTTATGCCGACAAGGTGTTTGATTTCCGATTGTTCGCCCGCGGCGAGTTCTCGCGCGTGCAGAAGAAACCGCAGGACGACAACACCAAGCCCAAGGAGCCGGATCCGGCGCTGAGGAAGCTGCAGCAGGTTTCCACCGCACTCCATCGCGTCTGCCTTTCCACCGATGCTCCGGTCGAGTTCTATCAGCTGATTGCCCGCGATCCGGGGCCGGAAAAACTGGACATCATCTTCTCCGGCCACATCCAGGACTCCAAACGGTTGCAGTTCTGGGCCATCGGCATGGAAGAGCTTCAGGCCCGCAGCCAGTTCTCCGTCCGGCTGCAGCCGGAGGCGGTGGGTGAGCAGACGGTCGCGAGCTTTCTTCGGGATCTGCGCCGCCTGCCGCTTCCCAAGCTTTTGAGCACGTACACGGCCCCCTCTCGCCGTTTCGGGGAGATCCTGCCGAAGATGCTTTCCGCGGGGACTGCGATGAGAGGGCAGGAACAGGCCATCGCGGAGGAGATCTGGTTCACCCGGCAGATCGACCGGGAGACGATCCTGGTCTACGTCCCGCTCAAAAAAGTGAACGGGCGGGGTGCCCTCTTGTTCACGGTGCTCAACCACGAGAACTCCGGGTCTTTCCTGGACATCGTGATCCTGGAGGATGGGGCCCTGCCCAACGAATACCAACACCTGGGTCCGCCGGAACGATGGGAAGATTTTTTCTACCTGGAGCCGCTGTCGCTTCCGGATTTCCTGGCCGACCAAATCGCCAAACGAGTCATGGCGGAATTCGAGGCGATGGAGCCGGAGCCCAAAGAGCTCTCGAAAGAGCCCGTCAAAAAGCCGGCTCAAAAGTCCGCTCCGAAACCCGCCCCGAAAAAGAAACGGGCCGAAGCGGCGACGCCCGCGGATGTCGCCCGTGTTTTTTCGGAGACGGCGGCGTACGTCATGTACACCTACGAGTTCAGGGATTTCCAGGAGCTCTCGCTCGTGGACGCGCTTCGCGGGACCCGCTGGGTGTTGCCCGCGGTCGATCTGCCGCTCTTCCGGCGCCGTAATCCCCCGGAACTCAAGCCGGTCCCGTAATCGATCCGGCGGCATGAATTCCTTCACGCTTCCGGCTTACGCCAAGGTCAACCTGCATCTGGACGTCCTCGGGAAATTCCCGGATGGTTTTCATCAGCTCCTGACTCTGTTTGAACGGATCGATCTTTCCGATGAGCTGACTGTGGACGCGTCGGCGGGGCCGGGAATCGAAATGGAATGCGACGACCGGAAGCTTCCCTGCGACTCGTCAAATCTGGTGGTTCGCGCGGCCGAGGAGTACCGGAGGATTTCCGGGTGGGAACAGGGACTGCGGGTCCGGCTCAAAAAAAGGATCCCCGTCGGCGGCGGATTGGGCGGCGGTTCCTCCAACGCGTCGGCGATGCTGGCCGCGATGCAGCAGCTCAGCGGGAACCGGCTGACGGAGTCACAGCTCATGGCCTGCGCCCGGAAGCTCGGGGCGGACGTCGCGTTTTTCGCGGCGCGTACTTCCTGGGCCGTGGGCCGGGTCAGGGGAGACGAGATCGAACCGATTCCGTTGGAGACCCGGTTCCGGCATCTGCTGGTGACGCCGGATTTCCCCATCCCGACGAAAGAGGTTTACCAGGCGTTTCGCTTGAACGCGCCTGCGCGGGAGATTAATCCTCTGCTGGCCGCGTTGAAGCGCGGAAAGCTATCTTCCGTGCGGGACCTTCTTTATAATGCTTTGGAGCCGGCGGTGGAGAGTTTGTACCCGGCGATCCGGAACGTTAAATCGGAGATGGAAACGGCCGGGCTGGAGAAACCGATGGTTTCCGGTTCCGGTTCGGCGGTTTTCGCTCTTTGTGATTCGAAGGACCAGGCGGACTCCGCGGCGGAGATCCTGAGGAAGAACCACCCCGCCTGGCGGGTTTTCACCGCCATGACGGCGTAACCTTTCCTTCGGAGAGGTGGATCGTTCTTTTGCCCCGTGGTGTAATGGTAGCACAGCAGATTTTGGATCTGCTTGTCTAGGTTCGAATCCTAGCGGGGCAGTATCCACTGAAAATGTTTTTCCATAGGGAGTGATGATGCGGAACCACGTTGAAGTCCTGAAAAGCATGGAAGGGTTCGTCGAGCAGAATCTCGGACTGCTGAAAAGCGTCTCGGACAGCTGGCAGCCGTCGGATATTTTGCCGGACATGGTCACGGACGGCTGGAGCGACCGGGTTGAGCGCCTGCGCGAGCAGGCGCGCGCCGTTCCCGACGACATTCTCGTGGTGCTGGTGGGCAACACCGTCACGGAAGAGGCACTCCCGAGCTACCAGACGATGATCAACCGGCATCCCGGGGTTGCCGATCCCACCGGGGCCAGCGACAGCCCCTGGGGGCTCTGGTCGCGCGGCTGGACCGCCGAAGAAAACCGGCACGGCGAGATCCTGAGCCGGTACCTGTACCTGTCCGGCCGCGTGGACATGCGCGCGGTGGAGGTCACCACGCAATATCTGCTCCGCAACGGGTTCGATCCGAAAACGGAAACCGACGCGTACAAGGGATTGATCTACACCTCGTTCCAGGAGCGGGCCACCAAGATCTCGCACGGAAATACCGCGCTTCTGGCCAACAAGGCCGGGGACCCGACTTTGGGCAAGATCTGCGCGCTGGTGACGGGCGACGAATCCCGGCATGAGGAGGCCTACAAACGGTTTGTGGGAAAGATTTTCGAGGAAGACCCTTCCGAAGCGGTGATCGCCTTTGCCCAGGTCATGAAGAGCACCGTGATGATGCCGGCCCGTCTGATGGCCGACGGCGAGACGCCGGATCTTTACGACCGGTTCGCCGTGGTGGCTCAGCGGATCGGCGTCTACACCGTGCGGGATTACGCCGATATCATTGACCACTTGATGGCGCTTTGGAACGTTGCCGCGCTGGCCGGCTTAAAAGGGGAAGCCGCCAAGGCGCAGGATTATCTGGGAGGCCTTGCTCAGCGCTACCGCGGATTGGCCGCCCGGGCGGAGGCGAAGACTTCCGGCCAGCCCCCGACTCCGTTCCGCTGGATTTTCAGCCGCTCCGCCTGAACTCTTCCGTGCTGAAAAGTTTCAAACCAATCGTTGACCGCCGCTCGCGCGTGCTGATCCTGGGCACGATGCCGGGTCCCATCGCGCTGGCCAAACAAGAATATTACGGTTTTCCCGGCAACCATTTCTGGCCGATTATGGCCCGGCTGTTCGGCGGCCGGGAACCGATGACCTACCCTCAGAAACTCCGGTTGTTGAAAAAGAACCGGGTGGCCTTATGGGACACGATCCGGTCCTGCGAGCGGGTAGGGGCCGGCGATAGCCAAATCCGCTGCGCGGTTCCGAACGACATCGCCAAGCTGATCCGCCGCCATCCGGGGATCCGGGTGGTTTTCCTGAACGGGCGATTGGCCGAGAAGCTGTACCGGAAGCACGCGGCTGCGCGAATCGACCGGCCCACGGTCACGCTGCCCTCGACCAGCCCGGCCCACGCGGCGATGAGCTTCGAGCGCAAGCTGAAGGCCTGGCGCGCTGTTAAGGAAGGGTCGCATCGGGCTTGTCCGAAAGGGGCTCGCCGTGTACAATAAGCCGTTGCCTGCCTTAGAGCTGGCTTTAATGGACTTCCTCAGACGGGATTATTAATTCTATGGCTAATTTGAGAGAACGATGTTCCTTCTGCGCCCGCGGACGGGACCGCATTCACAAGCTGTTCAGCGGACCCGGCGGCGTCTACATCTGCGATCTGTGCGTGAAGCTGTGCGGCCAGATCCTGACGAAAGAGGAGGAGCTCAATAAGTCCCCGAAGCGGGTGCCCAGCGTCAAGGACCTGCCCAAACCGATCGAGATCAAGCAGCAGCTGGACCAGTACATCATCGGGCAGGAGCGGTCCAAGCGGCAGTTGGCGGTGGCGGTCTACAACCATTACAAGCGGATCTGGAGCCCGACCGGCGAGGACGATGTCGAGTTGGAGAAATCCAACATCCTGCTGCTGGGCCCGACCGGCTGCGGCAAGACGCTGATGGCCCGGACGCTGGCCAGGATCCTGGACGTGCCGTTCGCGCTGTGCGACGCGACTCCGCTGACCGAGGCCGGCTACGTCGGCGAAGACGTGGAGAACGTGCTGCTGCGCCTGCTGCAGAACTGCAATTTCGACGTCAAGCGGGCCCAGGTGGGGATCATCTACATCGACGAGATCGACAAGATCGGCAAGACCCAGGACAACGTTTCCATCACGCGGGATGTGTCCGGCGAAGGGGTCCAGCAGGCGCTGCTGAAGATCGTCGAAGGCACGGTGGCCAATGTGCCGCCGCAGGGCGGACGGAAGCACCCGCAGGCCGAGTACATCCAGGTGGATACCACCAACATCCTTTTCATTTGCGGCGGGACGTTCAGCGGCATGGACAAGATCATCAGCCGGCGGCTCGGCAAGAAGGTGATCGGGTTCCAGGCGGATTCCTCGCCGGCCGCGCTGGCGCTGCAGCTGGGCGAACTGCTTCACCAGACCCAGCCGGAGGACCTGATCCGCTACGGGATGATTCCGGAGTTTGTGGGCCGGTTCCCGGTGATCACGCCGTGCAGTCCGCTGACGCGGGACGAGCTGGTCGACGTGATGCTCAAGCCCAAGAACGCGATCGTCCGCCAGTACCAGAAGTTTTTCTCGCTGGAGAACGTGAAGCTGACCATCGAGCCCGAAGCCCTTCTATTGATTGCCGAGCAGGCGCTGGTGAAAGAGACGGGTGCCCGCGCGATCCGCGGGATCCTCGAGGAGATCATGATGGAAGTCATGTTCGATCTCCCGGGGCAGAAGGACGTGACCGAATGCATCATCACGGCCGACTGTTTAAGGGAAGAAGCCCCGCCGATTCTGGTGTACCGGGATGGCAAAAAAGCCGTCGCCTAAAAGCGCGGCCGTCGCCGCCATCGTTCTGGCCGCGGGAGACGGGACGCGCATGCTCTCGCGCATTCCGAAGGTCATCCACTCTCTTTACGGCAAGCCGCTGGTCGGGCATGTGCTGGACGCGGTGCGGCAGGCCGGGGTCAGCAAGATCATCGTGGTGGTGGGGCACCGGTCGGATCTGGTCCGCAAGCACTTGGGGCCCGGCATCCAGACGGTGGTCCAGCGTTCTTTGAAAGGGACCGGCCATGCGGTCCAGCAGGCGATGCCTCTGCTGAAGAGTTTTCGCGGCGACGTGATGGTGCTCTACGGCGATACGCCGCTGCTGACGGCCCAGACACTGCACGGGCTGATCAACACGCACCAGCGGGCGAAGGCCTCCTGCACGCTGCTGACGGCCCAGTTGAAGGAGCCCACCGGCTACGGCCGGATCGTCCGGGACCAGACCGGCCGGATCGTCCGGATCGTGGAAGACCGGGACGCATCGCAGGCGGAGCGGGCGATCGAAGAGATCAACGTCGGTTCCTACTGCTTTCAAATGCCGGCGCTGACCGAGGCGCTTCGGACCGTGCAGCCGGCCCCGAACGGGGAACTGTACCTGACCGACACCATCGCGTACCTGGTTAAGCGGGGAGACGTGCTGGCTTCCGCGCCGACCCGGAGCGTGGGGGAGTTTCTCGGGATCAACACGCGGGCCGATCTGGCCCGGGTTCAGACGATCATGCGAAGCCGGATCCTGGAGCGTTTCATGCTCGGCGGCGTGACGATCGTGGATCCGTACACCACGTACATCGATGGGTCCGCGGCCATCGGCCAGGACACCGTGGTGTATCCGCATACCGTGATTGAGGCGGGCGTGAAGATCGGGCGCCGGTGCGAGATCGGCCCTTTTTGCCGCCTGGCTCCGGGAACGCATCTGGAGGACAGGGTCGTCGTCGGGAGTTTTGTGGAGCTGTCCAATCGCCGGGTTAAAGCGGGGGCCAAAGTGCTGCGTGATCAACCGGTCGCTGAAGATTGTCTGCAGGGGGGATCGAATGGTTTCTGATCCGAGGGATCCTCCGCTTCTGTTTTCCGGGAACGCCAATCCGGCGTTCGCCGCGGCGGTGGGCCGGGCGCTGGGCGTGCCGGTCGGCAAGGCGCTGGTGGGCCGGTTCAGCGAAGGCGAGGTTCGCGTCAAGATCAACGAGAACGTGCGCGGCCGGGACGTCTTCATCATTCAGCCGACTTGTCCGCCGGTCAACGACCATTTGATGGAGCTGTTGATCCTTCTTGACGCGATCAAGCGGGCCTCAGCCCGCCGGATCACGGCGGTTCTTCCTTACTTCGGGTACGCGCGGCAGGACCGGAAGGACCAGCCCCGCGTTCCCATCACGGCCAAGCTGGTGGCCAACCTGATCACGGTGGCCGGGGCCGACCGGGTGTTGACGATGGACCTGCACGCGGGCCAGATCCAGGGATTTTTCGACATCCCGCTGGATCATCTGTTCGCCGTGAACACGTTCGTGGATTATTTTTCGAAGGACCTCGGGCCGCAGGATCTGGTGGTGGTGTCGCCGGACGTGGGCGGGATCAAGATGGCGCGCGCTTATGCCAAGCGGCTTCGGGCCAACCTGGCGATGGTGGACAAGCGGCGGATCAGCCACATGGAAGCCGAGGTCATGGACATCATGGGCGAGGTGAAGGGCATGAACGCGCTCATCGTCGACGACCTGGTCTCCACGGCCGGCTCCCTGGTGGAGGCGGTCCGGGCGCTCAAGGAGGCCGGCGCCCGCGAAGTGGTCGCGGCGATCACGCACCCGGTGCTGTCGGGTCCGGCGCGCGAACGGTTGTCCGCGTCGTCGTTGAAGGAACTGGTGGTCACCGACACCATTCCGATCCCGGCCGACCGGAAGATTCCCAAGGTCAAGGTGCTTTCGGTGGCGCCTCTGTTCGCGGAGGCGATCCGCTGCATCCATGAGGAGGCCTCCATCAGCGGCCTCTTTCATGAGCAGTGGGAGGAAGAAACCAAAAAGGAACTCCCGGGGAAGAAGCTCCCGGGCCGATCAAAAATCAAAAGCCGTTAGGAGCTGACGTGGCACAGAAAAGAGAAAAAGTGGTTTTGCAGGCGGCGATTCGCAGCGGCATCGGCAAAGGGCCGGCGGCGGCGGTGCGGCGGGAAGGACGGATCCCCGCGGTGGTCTACAAGGAAGGGGCAAATGCCGTCTCCATTCAGGTCGGGGAGCGGGACTTGACCCGGGCTCTGCACACGAAGGCCGGCGAGAACGTGCTGATCACGCTGCAGTTCGCCGACGATTCCAAGGGTGAGGGCGTGGTGCTCATCAAGGAGCTTCAGCGCCACCCGGTCTCCCACTCGATCGTGCATGTGGACTTTCATCAGGTTTCGCTCACCAAGAAGATCACGGTTTCGGTTCCGCTGGCCTTCAAGGGAGAGTCGATCGGCGTTAAGCAGGCCGGCGGCGTCATGGAGCATGTCCGGTGGGACATCGAGGTGGAGTGTCTCCCGACCGAGATCCCCGCGGAGATTCCGGTGGAGATTTCGAATCTGGCACTCGGGCAGACCCTGCACGTGAGGGACATCGTCCTTCCGGAAGGGGTCCGCTGCGTGACCGATCCGGATCAGCCGGTGGTCGGATGCGTCGAGCCGAAGGCCGAGGAAGTTCCTGTTCCCGCCGAGGAAGGCGCGGCTCCTTCCGAACCCGAAGTGCTCAAGCAGAAGAAGCCGGAAGAAGAAGCGGGCGCCGAACCGGCCGAAGGGAAAGAGGGCAAGGAGAAGGGCGAGAAGGGCAAGGAAAAGGCCGAGAAGGCGAAGGCCTGAGGCGGCACATGAAGGTGATTGTGGGCCTGGGAAATCCGGGCTCCGAGTATCCTCAGACTCGGCACAACATCGGGTTCATGGCGGTGGAGCGGCTGGGGAAGCAATGGTCGATTTCGGTCCGAAAGGAGCTTTGCTCCTCCCGCGTGGGAGAAGGATCGGTCGGCCGCGAAAAAGTCCGGCTGGTTCTGCCGCAGACCTTCATGAACGCCAGCGGAGAAGCGGTGGAGTGCCTGATGAAGCGCTGGCGGCTGGGCCCGGAGTCGCTGCTGCTCGTCTGTGACGATGTGGCACTCCCGCTGGGCGCGGTCCGGATCCGCGGGCAGGGATCCGACGGCGGGCATCACGGATTGGCCTCGGTATTTGAGCGCCTCGGCAGCCGGCAGGTGAGCCGGCTGCGGGTGGGCATCGGCGGGGATGTCTCCGGGGATTTGACCCCCTTTGTGTTAGGGAAATTCACGGCGGCCGAAAAACCGGCGCTGGAAAAGGGATTGGAGCAGGCGCGCTTCGCCTGCGAAAGCTGGATCGCCGAGGGAATCTCGGTGACGATGAACCGTTTTAATCGAAGAGTGACAGGAGCGTAGATGGCCGATTTACTTCGGGACTATGAAGCGATATTGATTGTCGCCCCGGACCTCAACGCGGAAGCCGTGCAGAAGGTGCAGGCCCAGTTCGCAGAGGTGATTTCCCGCAACGGGGGGCGCGTGGTGGACAGCGTTTCGCTGGGCCGGAGAAAGCTCAGCTATAAAATCGGCAAACTGACGGAAGGCCAGTACCTTCAGGTGCGCGTCCAGCTGCCGGCGGCTTCGGTGGAAGCGGTGCGCAAGGGTGTGTTGCCGCTGGAGTCGATCAGCCGGATGATGCTGGTGCTGGGATCGAGCGTGCCCGCGGCGGCGCGGCCCGAAGGCAGTCCTGAACCGGCAGCCGGAACTCCTTAGGAGTCTGCGATGGCCAATTTCAACAAGGTTTTTCTGATGGGGAACCTGACGCGCGATCCCGAGCTGCGGTACATTCCCAGCGGGACGGCGGTGGCGACCTTCACCGTGGCGTCCAACCGGGTTTACACCTCTTCGGCCGGAGAGAAGAAGGAAGAGGCCTGTTTTGTCCGGGTCGTGACATGGGCGCGCCAGGCCGAACTGTGCGGCGAGTACCTGACCAAGGGTTCGCCGGTCTTTGTGGAAGGACGGCTGCAGAGCCGCTCATGGGAGACCCCGGACGGGCAGAAGCGCTCAACGCTGGAAGTGGTGGCTCAGAACATTCAGTTCCTGGGCCGCCGGGGAGGAACCGGGGAAGGGGTTCGCGCCGAGAAGAGCGCGGCTCCGGCCGCCGTGGCGCAGACGCCGGAAGAACCGCCGCCGGCGGGAGAATTCACCGATGCCCCCGCCGAGGGGGATTTGGGAGAGGTGCCTTTTTAAATGAGAATGTTCACGAAGAAGAAAGACAAGGACAAGAAATTCACCAAGGGAGCGCCGGTGGACAAGCGCCGGATTGTGCGGCGCAAGGCCTGCAAGTTCTGCATCGAGCGGATCGAGCGGATCGATTTCCGCGACACCGCCCGCCTGTCCAAGTTCACGTCGGAGCGGGGCAAGATCCTTCCGCGGCGGATTTCAGGCAACTGCGCCAAACATCAGCGCCAGCTGTCAGGGTCCATCAAGCGCGCCCGTTCCATCGCGCTCATGCCGTACGTCGCGGCGGAATAGCCATGAACATCATCCTTGTTCAGGACGTCGATCGGCTCGGCAAAAGCGGAGAGAAGGTCCGCGTGAAGGACGGCTACGGGCGCAATTTCCTGATTCCGCAGGGCTGGGCCATCCCGGCCACGCGCGGAGCGGGAAACCAGGCCTTGGCGCAGGCGGCCGCCCGGGTGCGGGCGGTTCAGCTGAAGAAGGGAAAGGCCTCGGAGCTGGCCCAACAGTTGAGCGGGGTCACCTGCGCGATCGAGGTTTCCCTCGGGGCTCAGGGCAAGCTTCATGGAGCGGTGACGGCCGACGACATCGCCCAGGCGCTGGGCCGGCAGGGCATCGCTGTCGACAAGCACCAGATCGATCTGAAAAAGCCGCTGACGGTTCTCGGTGACACGCAAGTGTTGGTGCGCCTCCATCCGGGGGTGAAAGCTTCCATCCGCGTTTCCCTCGTTTCAAAGTAGCTGAGGTTTTTCCGCATGTCTTCCACGGCTGAGCAGCGTTTGATTGAGCGGGTTCCTCCGCACAATCTGGACGCTGAGATGGCGGTCCTCGGTTCGATGTTGATGTCCGAGGAGGCCGTGCCCGCCGCGCTGGAAATGCTGGATCCGGCCGCTTTCTACCGGGATTCCCACCGCAAGATTTTCGAAGCGGTTATCCAGCTCTTTAACCGGCAAAGGCCCGTCGATTTGGTGACCGTGACGGAGGAACTGAAGGCGGCCAACCATTTGGAGAGCGTGGGCGGCGCCCATTACCTGACCTCGCTGACCACCATCGTTCCCACCGCCGCCAACATCCAGCATTACGCCAAGATCGTGCGGGAGAAGGCCATGCTGCGCCATTTGATCTCAGCGGCGACGCAGGTGGTCGGCCAGTGCTACGAAAACCAGGATGAAGTGGACGCGCTTCTGGACCGGGCCGAGCAGATGCTGTTCGAGATCGCCCACCACAACACCAGCGGGCAGGCCGTTCTTCTGAAAGAGATGCTGAACCACTCGATCGAGACGATCGAGAAACTCTACCAGCGCAAGGAGCTGGTGACGGGTCTGCCGACCGGCATCCACGATCTGGACGTGATGACGGCGGGACTGCAGGCCGGCGACCTCATCATCGTGGCGGGCCGGCCCTCAATGGGAAAATCGGCGCTGGCCACCTGCATCGCCGAGCACGTCGGCGTGGTGGAGCGCGTGCCGGTCGCCATCTTCTCGCTTGAAATGTCCAAGGAATCGCTGGTGCACCGGATGCTGTGCGCGCACGCGCGCGTGGACGTCCACAAGGCCCGGACCGGGTTCCTGGCCCAATCGGACTGGCCGCGGTTGACCAACGCGGCGGGCAAGCTGTCCGAAGCACCGATCCTGATTGATGACACGCCGGGCCTTTCCGCGCTGGAGCTGCGGGCAAAGGCGCGCCGGCTCAAGAACCAGCACAAGCTGGGTCTGGTCATCGTGGACTACCTGCAGATGATGCGCGGCTCGTTCCGCTCCGAGAACCGGCAGCAGGAAATCTCCGATATTTCGAAATCGCTCAAGGCGCTGGCCAAGGAGCTGAAGGTTCCTGTGATGGCGCTCAGCCAGCTGTCACGCGCTCCGGAACAGAGGGAAGACAGGCGTCCTCAATTGTCGGACTTGAGAGAATCTGGAGCTATTGAGCAGGACGCGGACGTGGTCATGCTGCTGTTCCGGGAAGAGGTGTACCACCCCACCGAAGACAATCGCGGCCGGGCGGACCTTCATGTCGCCAAGCAGCGCAACGGCCCGGTGGGCACGGTGCCGCTGTCGTTCCTGAAAGAGTTCACCCGCTTCGAATCCCTCTCCACCCGCCCGACCTAGACGGAAACGGGTTGTTTTTCGGTTCCGGCTGTGTTAACGTATCGCGAATGAATATGTTACGTCGCTTTTCCATCCTCCTATTCCTGGCGCTCTCAAGCGCTTCCTTTTTGCCGGTTTTGTCCCGTTCCTGCTGGGCCGCGGATGAAAGCCAGCAGGTTTCCGCCGTTGAGGTGGAAGGGAACACGATCGTCTCCACCGCCACCATCCTGACCAAGATCAAAACCCGCCCCGGCGATACCCTCAATCAGCAAACCGTGGACGAGGATATCAAGCGGCTCTACAGCACCGGTTTCTTCACCGATGTTTCCGCTGAGGTCCGGCCTTACGGAAAAGGGCAGATGGTGCGTTTTAAGGTCGTGGAGCGGCCTCTGGTTTCCAGCGTGGTGATCACGGGGAATCACCATTTCCGCGAGTCCAAGGTGCGGGAAGAAATCAAGACCAAGGAGCAGGAACTGCTGGACCGCCGCGAGCTCAAGCAGGACATCGAACGGATCAAGCAGCTGTACCGGACCAAAGGATTCTACCTGGCCGATGTGAAGCAGGAGGTCAAGGTGGATGAAGCCACCAACAAGGCGACCATCTTCCTGACGATTGATGAGGGGCGAAAGCTGCGTGTCCGGGAAATTCATTTTGAAGGCAATGAGAAGATTTCCGCGCGCCGCCTGCGCCGAGCCATGGCGACCAAGCAGGCCTGGGGCTGGATCACCGCCGGCTACTACCGGCCCGAGGTCCTGGATGAAGATGAGGAGCGGATCAAGGCGCTGTACCGTTCGGACGGGTACAGCGACGCGACGGCCGAAGCGGAGGCCCAGTTCAACGAAAAGAAGCGATGGATGATCGTGACGGTCAAGATCACCGAAGGGCCGCGCTATCTGGTAGGAAACGTTTCTTTCCGCGGCGTGAAGGAGATTGCCATCGAGTCCTTTCAGGAGGACTTGAAGCTCAAGGCGGGTGGGCCGTTCAGCCAGGACCTGCTGTATGAGGATGTGGGGAAGATCCAGTCGGCCTACTTCGCGAAGGGGTACATGGCGGCCGCGGTGGAGCCGTCGACCGCGCTGAACCCGGAATCGCGGCTTGTGGACGTGACCTACGAGGTGACCGAGGGGTCGATCGCTTACGTCGGCCGGATTATCATCAAGGGCAACGTGAAGACCCGCGACGTCGTGGTCCGCCGGGAGTTGAGGATCAATCCCGGAGAACGATTCGACGGCGACAAACTGCGCCGCTCCAAGGAGCGGCTGTACAACCTTGGTTTCTTTGAAGAAGTCAACCTGGAGACGGTGCCTTCCGATCAGCCCAACCAGCGGGATCTGGTCGTGAGCGTCAAAGAAGCGAAGACCGGAGAGTTTTCTTTCGGCGGCGGATTCAGCTCCGTGGACAACCTGATCGGGTTCGCCGAGATCGTCCAACGCAATTTCGATTTGTTCAACTGGCCGACATTCGTCGGCGGCGGGCAGGAGCTGAAGCTGACGGTTTCGGCCGGAACGCGGCGGCGCAATCTGCTGCTTTCGTTCACGGAGCCGTGGATCTTCAACCGGCCTTATCTTTTCGGCTTCGATCTGTTCAACACCACCCGGACCCGCGGTGAAGGATACAGCTTCGAGCTCAAGCGGATGGGAGGCGACCTCCGGCTGGGCCACGCGTTCAACGATTTCGACAAGGTGGGGCTTCTTTACCGGCTGGAGAGCGTCCATGTCAGCGATGTCGCCGACACTGCCTCCTCGGCGCTGCGGGACGAGCTGGGAACGAACCTGATCTCCGCGGTCCGCTTTTCATACGTTCGTGACACGCGGGACAATATCTTCAATCCGAAGTCCGGCTACCTGCTGGACAACGGGATCGAGCTGGCCGGGACCGGATTGGGCGGGGACAAGGACTTCTGGAAATGGACCGGCGCCGCCGGGGTCTTTTTCGAGCCGATCAAGAAAGACCAGGTTCTGGAGTTCCATCTGACGCTGGGGGTCGCGGACGAGCTGGAGGATTCTCCCACCGTCCCGATCTTCGAGCGGTTCTTCGCCGGCGGTGCTGACAGCATCCGCGGGTACCGGGAACGCCGGGTGGGGCCGAAGGATTCTTCGACCCGCGATCCGATCGGCGGCGAGGCCCTGGCGGTATTCAACGCCGAATACACCGTGCCGGTGGTGGAGTTCCTCAAGGTCGCGACCTTTTTTGATTCCGGCAATGTTTGGAGCGAAATCGATGATTTTGCCAGCGGGGGATACCGGCATGGCGCGGGAGCCGGCGTCCGCGTAAAAACGCCGTTTGGTCCGGTGAAACTGGATTACGGATGGCCGATCAACCCCGAAACCGGGGAAAAGAGAAGCGGCCGCATCCACTTCTCCGCCAGCCGGACCTTCTAACTCACTCAGGAGTTCTTCCAGTGCATAAAATTCAAATCCTTCTTTCCGGGGTCCTTCTTTCGTCGGCTCTTTTGCTGCCGGCCGGCGCTTCCGCCCAAGCCGCCGAGGCCGAGGCAGGCGTCCACAAGATCGGCCTGGTCAACCTCAACATTGTTTTCAAGGAGTACGAAGGAACCAAGTCCCAGGAAGCCAAGCTGGAGAAGATCTCCACGGAAAAGCACGCCGAGCGCGAGAAGATCGTGTCGGAGATCCGCAACATGCGCGACGAGCTGGCACTCCTCAACGACGCCAACCGGGATAAGCAGCGTCAGGCGATTGAGCAGAAGCTGAAGGACCTGGCCCAGTTCGACCAGCAGGCCCGCGATCTCCTTCGCGAACAGCGGGAGGAAGCCATTCAGGCCCTGCTGAAGGAGATCGAAGGGATCGTGAACGATGTCGCCAAGCAAAAGGGCCTCGACCTTGTCCTGACCGACCGGGCTGCTTTGTATTTCACGCCCGGCATCGACATCACGCAGGAGATCCTTTCCATCCTGAACCAGAAATATTCCAAGAAGTCCTAGCATGCCCCGCAAGAAGGCCCTCACGGCGAAACACAACGGCCTTTTCCCCTGCCGCCTGAGTGATGTCGCCCGGCTGATCGGCGGCCGGGTGGTAGGGGAGGGGTCCACGCGGATCACCGGAATCTGCGGGATCCGGGAGGCCTCGGCCGGCCACCTGACCTTCGTGGCCAATTCCCGCTACGCCCATCTGCTGGCCGAAACAAAGGCCTCCGCCGTCATCACGTCCGCGGCCGTTCACAGCGCCCCGCTTCCGATGGTTCAGACCGATAATCCGTCGCTGGCTTTCGCCAAACTGGCTTCCTACGTCCATCCCGAATCGGAAGAGCATCCCCAAGGTGTCAGCCCCAAGGCCTGGATCGCCAAAAAGGTCCGGCTCGGCAGGGGAACCGCGGTTCAGGCCTTTGCGGTCATCGAAGAGGGCGCTCAGATCGGCGACCGGACCGTGATCTATGCCGGCTGCTACATCGGCCGGAACGCGCGGATCGGCAACGATTGCCTTATCTATCCCAACGTTTCGATCCGGGAAAAGGTGGAGGTCGGCCACCGCGTGATCGTCCACTCCGGCACTGTGATCGGCTCGGACGGGTTTGGGTTCGCCACGGTCCAGGGGGTCCATCACAAGATTCCGCAGATCGGCACCGTGGTGATCGAGGACGACGTCGAGATCGGCGCCAATGTCACCATCGACCGGGCCCGCTTCGGGAAGACCGTGGTGGGCAAGGGAACCAAGATCGACAACCTGGTCCAGATCGCCCACAACGTCGTGCTGGGCCCCAACTGCATCGTGGTGGCTCAGGCCGGCATCTCGGGCTCCACTTCTCTGGGAAGCAACGTCGTGCTGGCCGGCCAATCCGGAGTCGTCGGCCACATCACGGTTGGAGACAACGTGATGGTCGGCGCTCAGTCGGGTGTTTCCAAGTCCGTTCCGGCCAATACCCATGTCTGGGGCACTCCGGCCAAGCCGTTGTCCAAGGCCAAGCGCATCAACGCGTCGGTCCAGCGCTTGCCCGAGCTGTTCCGGAAAGTCGAAGAGCTCCAGCGGCGGCTGGCCGGGCTGGAGAAAAAACGGGGAGCGCGCCGATGACCCAAAACGGCGATTCCGCTCTGGGAGAAGCGATTCCGCGGCAGCAGACCATTCGCAAGCCCGTCCGCGTCGAGGGCGTGGGTCTGCACACGGGCCAGCGGGTCCAGGTGGAATTTAAGCCGGCCCCGCCCGACAGCGGCATCATGTTTCTGCGCACCGACCTGGCCGGTTCCAAACCGGTCTCCGCGTCCGTCTCCACGATTCTAGATCCCAGCCGCCGCGCGCGCCGGACGTCGGTGGGCAACGGAGCGGTGGAGGTCCACACCATCGAGCATTTCATGGCGGGCTGTTTCGGGGCCGGGATCGACAACCTGCTGGTGGAGATCAGCGGCGAAGAAGTGCCAGGGCTGGACGGATCGGCGTATCCTTTTCTGGAAATCTTCAAGCGGACCGGGTTTCAGGAACAGGCGGGCTCGCGCCGGCCGATTCAGGTCCGAGAAGCCGTGTGGGTGGAGGAAGGCGCTTCCGCCATCGCCGTTTTTCCGGCCGAGACGTTTCGGGTTTCCTACACGCTCAGCTACCCGGTCGCCGGTTTGTCCGCTCAATTCTTTGCCGCTGAAGTGACCCCCGCCACCTTTGAGAAAGAACTGGCTCCCTCCCGCACGTTTTGTCTGGCGCAGGAAGTGGAGCAGCTGCGCAAGGTGGGTCTGGGCAAGGGGGCCAACTACGAGAACACGGTTGTGGTGGAAACCAACGGCCGGGTTCTGAACAACAACCTCCGGTTTCCGGACGAGTTCGTCCGGCACAAAGTGCTGGATTTAATCGGCGATCTTTACCTGCTGGGCCGGCCGCTCCAGGGCCATGTGATGGCCATCCGTTCCGGGCACGCGCTGAACCTGCGCCTGGTACAGCGGCTTCGCCAGTCGCTGGAGCGGGGCCAGGGGAGCGGCATCAAGGCGCTCCATGTGGAGCCCGAAGCCACCTCGCTGGACATCCATGCGATTGAGCGGATCCTTCCGCACCGCTACCCGTTCCTGCTGGTGGATCGTGTGCTGGAGATGGTGCCGGACAAGCGGGCGGTCGGCATCAAGAACGTCACGATCAACGAGCCCTTTTTCATGGGCCATTTCCCCAAACGGCCCGTGATGCCGGGTGTGATGATGATCGAGGCGCTCGCGCAGCTGTCGGGGATTCTGCTGTTGAACAAGCCGGACAACATCGGCAAGTACGCCTATTTCGTGGCCATGGACAACGTCAAATTCCGGCGGACCGTTCTCCCGGGGGACACGCTGACGCTGGAGGCGGAAGTTCTCCGGATCCGATCCAAGACCGGGCAGATGCGGACGCGCGCCTACGTGGAGGGCAAGATCGCCGTGGAGGCGGATCTCATGTTCGCGCTGCTGGAGGGCGACGATAAGTTGTAATCCGGTTCAGAATCGGATAGGGGTCAGACCCCTTTAGGGGTTCAGGGGGTCAGGTCTTCAGGGTCTGACCCCTTTGGGTTTTCAGGAGGACGATGCCAAAACTGGGATTGATTGCGGGAAACAGGACCTTTCCTCTATATGTGGCGCGCGCCGCCCGGATTCAGGGTTTTGAGGTGGTCGCGGTCGGCCTGAAAGAGGAGACGGACCCCGCTTTGGAGAAGGAGGTCCAGCGCATGCACTGGGTCTCATTCTCTCAAGTGGGAACAGTCCCTGATCTGCTCAAGCAGGAGGGCGTTCGGGATCTTCTGCTGGCCGGCCAGATCCGCCCCGAGCGGCTTCTCGGATCGGAGAAAGGTTTTGATGGGATGGTCCAGCAGTTGTTCCGGATGCTGCCGGACCGTTCGGGAACGTCGGCCATGAAGATGGCCGTTCGATTTCTGGAGGGACAGGGGTTCCGGGTCCTGGATTCCACCACGTTTCTCAAGGAATGGGTGCCGCAGCGGGGAGTTTTGACGCGGCGGGCTCCCTCGGCGGAAGAGTCCGCCGATTTGGATTTCGGGATGCCGCTGGCGAGGAAAATGGCGCAGATGGGGATCGGGCAGACCGTGGTGGTCCGCCGCAAGGCGGTGGCGGCGGTCGAGGCCCTCGAAGGAACGGACGCGGCGATCCGCCGGGCCGGCCAGACGGCCGGGGCCGGCTGTGTGGCTGCCAAGGCCTGCGAGCCGGACCACGACATGCGTTTTGATATTCCGGTGGTCGGCTGCGAAACCGTTCAGGCCTTGAAAGAAGCGGGTGCCTCCTGTCTGGGAATTGAGGCGCGGCGCGCTTTGTTATTCGATCTTCCCCGGGTTGTGGAAGAAGCCGATCGCGCGGGACTGAGCATCGTCGCACTGTGAAGAAGATGCGGATCGCACTGGCGCAGATCAACGCCACGGTCGGAGGGTTGGAAGAGAACCGCCGGAAGATCGCGAGTTTCATCGCGAAGGCCCGGAAGGCGCGGGCCGATCTGGTTCTTTTCCCGGAACTGGCTGTGACCGGCTATCCGCCGGAAGACCTGCTGTTCAAGCCGGCATTCGTCGCCGACCAGCTGAAAGCGGTGCGCCGGCTGCTGCCCGCCGCCCGTGGGATCACGGCCGTGGTCGGCGCCGTGGACCGGGACCGTTCGGGTGTCCTTTACAATGCCGCGGTCGTCTTGTCCAACGGGCGCCAGACCGCGACGTACCGGAAAATGGCTCTGCCCAACTACGGCGTGTTTGATGAGAAACGGTATTTCACGCCCGGTCCCGCGCCGCTGATCCTTTCCTTGAAGTCGGTCCCGGTGGGGATTTCCGTCTGTGAGGATGTGTGGGTCGAAAACGGCCCCTGCCCGATGGAGGCGGCCTCCGGCGCCGAAATCCTTCTGAACATCTCGGCTTCCCCCTATCATGCCGGGAAGCTCAAATTGAGGGAAGGGGTGTTGGCCCGCACGGCCCGGCAATGCGGGGCCTGGGTGGTCTATGTCAACCTGGTCGGCGGCCAGGATGAGCTGGTCTTCGATGGAGGGAGTCTGGTGCTGGACCCTTCAGGCCGGGTCGTCTTCCGGGCGCCGCAGTTCCAGGAAGGGCTGTTTGTGGTGGACCTGCCCGGCGGTTCCGCCCGCCGGCGGGTTTCCGCGCCGTTGGGCCGGGACGAGGAGATCTTTGAGGCGCTGGTGCTGGGCTTAAAGGACTATGTGCGCAAGAACGGTTTTTCCCGGGTTGTCGTGGGCCTCAGCGGGGGGATCGATTCAAACCTGACCGCGGCGATCGCGGCGGCGGCCCTGGGCCCCAAGGCGGTGTCTGCTGTTTCCATGCCCTCCCGTTTTTCCTCGGCCGGAACGAGACGCGACGCGCGCCGGGCGGCCAAGGCATTGGGAATATCGTTCATGGAAATTTCTATTGAGCCGATGTTCCAGGCGGCTCTGGATTCCATGACTCGCGCTGTCGGCAAAATGGTTTTCGGTTCAGCCGAAGAAAACCTGCAGGCCCGAATCCGCGGAACTTTGCTGATGGCCCTTTCCAACAAGTTTGGATGGCTGGTGCTGTCGACCGGAAACAAATCGGAGATTTCCACCGGTTACTGCACGCTCTACGGGGACATGGTGGGCGGCTTCGCCGTCATCAAGGATGTCCCAAAAACCTGGGTCTACCGGCTGGCCCGGGTGGCGAACCGGCGTTTTAAAAAGAAGGTTGTTCCGGAATCGGTCATCCGCCGGGTTCCCAGCGCGGAGTTGAGACCGAATCAGCGGGACCAGGATACGCTCCCTCCGTACAGCCGGCTGGACGCGATCGTCCGGGCGTATGTGGAGGAGCGCAAGCCGGTCTCCGAAATCCGCCGCCGGACGAAAAGCACGCGGCAGGAGATTGACCGCGTCCTGCGGATGATCGATCTCAATGAATACAAACGCCGGCAGGCCGCGCCCGGGATTAAAATAACTCCATTGGCGTTCGGCAAGGACCGCCGGATGCCGATCACCAATCACTACCGGGAGAGCTGATGGATTCGCTGTTGTGGGTGGGGCCGCAGGGCCCCGAATCGAAACGGATCAAAAGCCACCTGCTCAAGCAGGGGTTCCAGCTGACCTTCGCTGAGTTCAGCGAGCTGGACCGTCTGGAGGAGGGCCGGGGGAAATTCCTGCTGGGCCTTCTGGACGGGACTTCCACGCCGCGCTTGAAGGAGGCGGTGGAAAAGCTGCGGGCCGGGTCCTTCGGAAAAGATTTGCCGCTGATCCTGATTCTGCGCGAGCCCCAGATCAAGGAATTGACGGGTCTGCGCGGGCTGGAAGATTTCGTGTTGTCTCCGATCCCGCCCGAACTGCTGGAGGCGCGGGTCCGCTTCGTGCTGGCCCGCTTGAACCATCTGCCTCCAGGGACTGGCAAGCGGATCGGGGGATTGGAGCTCAACGTCGACCGGTATGAGGTTCTTCTCGACGGCGAGCCGCTGGAGCTGACCTACAAGGAATTCGAATTGTTCAAGTTTCTCGTCACGCATCCCGACCGGGTTTTCAGCCGCGATCAACTGTTGAACCAGGTGTGGGGCTACAACTTCATCGGAGGCACACGCACCGTCGATGTCCACATCCGCCGGCTTCGCGCGAAACTCGGCCCCAGGCACGCCATACTCATCGACACCGTCCGAAACGTCGGATACAAATTCCTCGAGTCGCTTTAGTCCGCGGTTTTCGCGTTACATGGATTTAACGCAGGTGTCATTTCCCGTTAACCTCTTTCCGTACACTGTCCCCATTGATTTGGCCGTTCTCTTTTGCTTCTGCCGTCGAAATCAAATCCAAGGAGGAATTGAATGAAACAGTTTCATCGGATGGTTTGCGGAATGCTCGCTGTGGGGTTTTTGGTGATGGCCGGCATGGGGCCGGCGTGGGCTTCGGAGACGGACGATCTGAAGAAAGAGATCGCCGATCTGAAAAACCGCCTGGGTCAGCTGGAAACCCGTTTGGTCAAGCAGGAACAGGCGGCCGCGGTATTGCCGCCCACGGCCGGGGAAGGAACGGTGGAACTGCCGTCCTTGCTGAAGAATGTCAGCTTAAGCGGGTTCGTGGACGCGTCCTATGTGTACAACACGCAGAGCCCGGAGAACCGGACAAACAGTCTGCGTGTGTTCGACACCGACGCCAACGGCTTCACGCCGCACGCGATGGAATTGGTCCTGCAGAAGCCGGTTTCCGAGGAATCCCGGGTCGGTTTCCGGACCGACGTGGACTTTGGAGAGGATTCGGAAGTGGTCGGCTCGGTCACCACCGGCTTGGGATCCACCACGGATGAGATCGATCTTCAGCAGATGTACGCGGAGGCACTCCTGCCGGTCGGCAACGGGCTGAACGTCAAGTTCGGGAAGTTCGTCACGCTGCACGGCGCGGAAGTGATCGAGTCGAAGGACAACTGGAACTTCTCCCGCTCTTACCTGTTCGGCTACGCGATTCCGTTTACCCATACCGGTCTCCGCCTGCATTATCCGGTGAACAGCTGGCTGGCCACGATGTTCGGAATCAACCAGGGCTGGGACGTGGTGGATGACAACAACTCGGCCAAGACGATCGAATGGTCGGGAATCCTGACGCCGAATGCCAAGACGTTCCTGTCGGTCACCGGCATGCACGGCGCCGAGCAGGCCAACGACAGCCGGGATATCCGGCACCTGGTCGATGTGGTGCTGGGCTACAATCCCACGGACAAGCTCTCGCTCAAGCTCAACTACGACTACGGCCATGAGGAGGATGCGGTTTCCGAGAGCCCTCAGGAGGACGCTTCCTGGCAGGGGGTCGCCGGTTACGCACGGTACCAGGTCAACGACTGGTACGCAATCGCGGGCCGGGCGGAGTATTTTGCCGATGAAGACGGCGTTCGGACCGGCGTGCGGGCGAATAACGGCGTCGGGGATGTTCGACTGACGGAGCTGACGCTGACCAACGAGTTCAAGGTGTACAAGGACCTGATCACCCGGCTGGAGTGGCGGCATGACCATGCCAGCGACGCGGTGTTCAACGCGGGCAGCAGCCGTGACAACACGCAGGACACGTTCAGCGCGGAAGTGATCTACCCGTTCTAATCAGAATCCAAGAGAAAGAAGGAGGAAGTTCGAATGGATCTCAAGATAGTCGTGGATACGCTGTGGGTTTTACTCACGGCCATGCTGGTGTTTTGGATGAATGCCGGTTTTGCCACGGTGGAGGCCGGTTTCCAGTCCTCCAAGAACTGCGTCAACATTCTCTCCAAGAACTTCGTCGTTTTCGCGGCGATGTCTTTGGCGTTCTGGTTCCTGGGTTTCGGGATCATGTTCGGCGATGGTACGCCATGGTTCGGGATGCAGGGGCTGTTTTCGCTCACCGGAGTCGATAATTCTCCGGCAACCGGCGAGGCCTACAAAGGCGTTTACAGCGCCCTGAACTGGACGGGGGTTCCTCTCTTCGCCAAGTTCTTTTTCCAGCTTGTGTTTGCCGGAACGGCGGCGACGATCGTTTCCGGATCGGTGGGGGGCCGGATCAAGTACTTCTCGTTCCTCATGTTCGCGTTCGCCATGGGGGTTGTCATCTACCCGGTCGTGGGGCACTGGATCTGGGGCGGAGGATGGCTGGCCAAGGCCGGTTTTTGGGATTTCGCCGGCTCCACAGTGGTTCACTCGGTCGGCGGTTGGGCGGCTCTGGCAGGCGCCATGCTGTTGGGTCCGCGATTCGGCAAGTACGGCCCCAACGGCTCCATCACGCCGACCCCGGGGCATGACCTGTCTCTGGCCACGATCGGAACCTTCATCCTCTGGCTGGGCTGGTTCGGATTCAATCCCGGTTCCACGATGGCCGCTGATCCCGAAGCGATTTCCCGGATCTGCGTCACCACCAACTCGGCGGCGGTGGCCGGCATCATTTCGGCGACCCTGACCTCCGTGCTCTTGTTGGGCAAGCCGGATCTGGGAATGACCTTGAACGGCTGTCTGGCGGGTTTGGTGGCCGTGACGGCCCCCTGCGCTTACATCAGCGTGGAGAGTTCCTTGATCATCGGGCTGGTGGCCGGGATCCTGGTGGTGCTGGCCGTCATCGCGTTTGACCGGGCCCGCGTGGATGACCCGGTGGGGGCCACCTCCGTTCACCTGGTTAACGGCATCTGGGGCACATTGGCGGTCGGTCTTTTCGCGCAGGACAAGTTCATGCCCGGGACCACCGGCGATGGCTTGTTCTTCGGCGGCGGGGCCAAGCTGTTGTCGGTCCAGATGACCGGTGTTTTCGCGGTGGCTGTTTTCACGTTCCTCATTTCGGTGCTTGCCTGGGCTCTGTTGAAGATCACGGTGGGCATCCGGGTTCCGCTGAATGAGGAAATAGCGGGTCTGGACATCGGTGAGCACGGCAATACCGCGTACCCTGAATTCGTGATCCGCAAACAGTCGTATTCCTACGCGACGTCGCTGGCACGGACTTCAGATTACAGCGCTGAGGTCGTTCAGGAAGGGAGCAAGAAATGAAAAAGATCGAAGCGATTATCCGCGTGGAGAAAGTCGATGAGGTTCGACGGGCCCTGGAAAAGGTTGGTTTCCCCGGGTTGCACATCGCCGAAGTAGAGGGCCACGGCAAGCAAAAAGGCGTGGTCCAGCAATGGCGCGGTGAGCAGTATCGTGTCGAGCTCCTGCCGAAATCCAAGCTGGAGATTGTGGTCAACGACAAGGATGTCCGGAAGATCGTTCAGGCCATCCAGGACGCGGCCAAGACCGGCGCGGTCGGAGACGGAAAAATCTTCGTCTCGTCGGTTGAAGAGGTGATCCGGATCCGGACCGCGGAAACCGGCGATTCGGCGTTGTAACCCAGATTTAACATTGCCGTAATCTGAATTTAACGCGCCTGGGGGAGACTATGCGCGTGTAAACTTCAGGGCTGGTTCCCCAGCCAGCCCTGTTTTTCCTTTGTAGAACCACAATCCAAGAAAACCGTTTTCAGGAGGATCCATGGCAAGGACTCGTGGTGTAACCGTCTCTAAGCCCAAAGCCAGCAACGGCTCAAAGGCCCATCCCTCTTTGCAGGTTGGAAACCCGATCCGGCCCAACACGGCCGCGGTGGAGCGGGCGTACAAGCTGATCAAGGACAATAAGCTCGAGATCATCGATCTGAAGTTCTGCGATCTTCCCGGCACCTGGCAGCACGTGTCGGTTTCGGCCAGCCAGCTGACTCAGTCGAGCTGGGTGGACGGTTTTGGTTTTGACGGATCCTCCATCCGCGGTTTCCAGAAGATCAACGAGTCGGACATGCTGCTGATCCCCGATCCGTCCACCGCGATTGTGGACCCGGTCCATCAGATCGGGAGTCTGTCGCTGGTCTGCGACATTATCGATCCGATCGAGCGCAAGTCCTACAGCCGCAGCCCGCGCTTTATCGCGCGCAAGGCCGAGGCGTTTTTGAAGGGCACCGGCATCGCCGATACCGCTTATTTCGGTCCCGAAGCGGAGTTCTTTCTGTTCAACGATGTCCGTTTCGCCCAGAACCAGAACAGCGGTTATTACTTCATCGATTCCGTTGAGGGCGAGTGGAACACCGGCAAGGCGGAAGGGCCGAACCTCGCTTACAAGACGCGGAACAAGGAAGGTTACTACCCGGTTCCGCCGAACGACACCCTGCAGGACATCCGTAGCGAGATGGTCCTGACGATGATCAAGTCCGGCATCCCGGCGGAAATCCATCACCATGAGGTGGCCACCGCGGGGCAGTGCGAGATCGACATGCGGTTCGATTCGCTGACGAAGATGGCGGACAACTTGATGCTGTATAAGTACATCATCAAAAACGTGGCCCGGAAGCACAACATGGTGGCCACCTTCATGCCGAAGCCGTTGTTTGCCGATAACGGATCGGGCATGCACTGCCACCAGTCGCTCTGGAAGAACGGGGAACCGCTCTTCTACGACGCGAAGGGCTACGCGCTGATCTCCCAGCTGTGCAAGTGGTACATCGGAGGCCTCATCAAGCACGGCAAGGCCCTGATGGCCATCTGCGCGCCCACGACCAACTCCTACAAGCGGTTGGTTCCGGGATACGAGGCGCCGGTCAACCTGGTGTACAGCCAGCGCAACCGGTCCGCTGCGTGCCGCATCCCGACGTATTCGCCCAGTCCCAAGGCCCGGCGCGTGGAGTTCCGCCCGCCGGATGCTTCGGCGAACCCGTACCTGGCGTTCTCGGCTCTGATGATGGCCGGTTTGGACGGCATCCTCAACAAGATCGATCCGGGTCAGCCGGTCGATGAGGACCTGTTCGAGTTGTCGAAGGAACGGCTGGCGAAGATCCCCACGGTTCCGTCTTCGCTGAGCGAAGCGTTGAGCGCGTTGGAAAAAGATCACGAGTTCCTGTTGCGCGGCGGCGTCTTTACGCAGGACGTTCTGGACACCTGGCTCGACTACAAGATCTCCAAAGAAGTCGACCCGGTCCGGCTCCGCCCGCATCCGTGGGAATTCTACCTGTACTTTGACGTTTAACCGGTACCGGTAGAATTTCTGTTTGACGAGACGCCCGCCCTGCAATGGGGCGGGCGTCCGTTTCTCTCGAAGGACTTTCCTATATGCCCGAAAAACGATCCAAAGACAAAGAATACGTTCTTAAGTCGGCCCGCGACCTGGGGGTGAAGTTCATCCGCCTCTGGTTCACCGATATTTTGGGCACGCTGAAGAACGTCGCCATCACCATCGAGGAGCTGGAGGAAGCCCTCGAGGAGGGGGTGGGTTTTGACGGCTCCGCGGTGGAGGGGTTCACCCGGTCGGAGGAGTCCGACATGATCGCGCTGCCCGATCCCAACACCTTCGCCATTCTGCCGTGGCGGCCCAAAGAGAACGCGGTCGCCCGCATGATCTGCGACATCGTCAAGCCCGGCGGCGCGCCGTTCGAGGGGGATCCCCGCTACATCCTCAAGAAGAACCTCCGGAAGGCGGCTGAGCTGGGCTACACGTTCTACGTGGGCCCGGAGCTGGAGCATTTTTATTTCAAGTCGGCTGAAGATCCCACGCCGCTGGACAACGGCGGCTACTTCGACCTGACCCCGCTGGACCTGGCCACCGACCTGCGCCGCGAGACGATCCTGGCCATGGAAGAGCTCGGCGTCGGCGTCGAGTTCAGCCACCACGAAGTGGCTCCTTCCCAGCATGAGATCGACATCCGGTATGCCGACGCGTTCACGATGGCCGACAACCTGATGACCTACCGGCTGGTGGTGAAGGAGATCGCGGTCAAGCACGGCGTCTATGCTTCTTTCATGCCCAAGCCGCTGGCGGGCCAAAACGGTTCCGGTCTGCACATCAACATGTCGCTGTTCAAGGGAGAGAAGAATGTTTTCTTCGATAAGGAGTCGCACGGCTTGTCGAAGGAAGGGAAGTGGTTCCTGGCCGGCCTGCTCAAGCACGCGCGGGAGTTTACGGTGGTCACGAACCAGTGGGTCAACTCCTACAAACGGCTGATCCCCGGTTTTGAGGCGCCGACGTACGTCACCTGGGCGTTAACCAACCGCGCCGACATGATCCGGATCCCCCGCACCAAGCCGGGGAAGGAATCGGCGTTCCGTCTTGAGCTGCGATCTCCGGATCCGGCCTGCAATCCCTATCTGGCGTTCAGCGCCATCCTGGCCGCCGGACTGGAAGGGTTGAAGTCCAAGGAATCGCTTCAGCCGGCCGCGGAGACCAACGTGGCCGCCTTGTCGGCGGAAGAGCGCCATCGCCGCGGGATCCAATCCCTCCCGCGCGATCTGGGCGAGGCGATCGCGGCGGCCGAGAACTCCGAGCTCCTTCGTGAAGCGTTCGGCAAGCACCTGTTCAGCTCCTTCATCCGGAACAAGAAGATCGAATGGGAGCGCTACCAGGCCGCCGTCACCGATTTCGAGCGAAAAACCTACCTCCCCCTTCTCTAGCTGGTCCGAAAGATAGTAGAAATACAATCTTAGTTATTTTTCGGTTTTAATCCTCTCTCGGCAGGTATACTTAAAAACATGACGGTTTTGTTCCGAATCTTAGCGGTTTTACTAAGCCTGTCCCTGGGTATTCCGGGTCCGGTTTATGCGCTGCGTGCCATGACCGGGGAAGGGGCGGGTTTGGAAGAGCTGGTGTCTGATCTCAAAAAATCAAACGGGCAGGCCGAGGATCTGCTGCGCCGTGCGGATGAAATTATCGCCCGCAACCGGGACAGAATCAGGGCGGGCGAGGAACAGTCTTGGGATGATTTCAATGCCCTGGTGAAGCAAGCGGAGGTTCTCTGGCAGCTGCCCCGTCCTCAGCCGGATGATCCGCGCGTGGTCGCGTTGGACGAACTGCGGCTCCGGCAGATGGAGATGCTGATGCTGCGCCATGTCCCGCCCCAGTGGGCGGTGGGCGATCCTCTGCCGCCGGAGGCCAGCGCGGATCTTTACGGTGTTCTCAGCAAAGGGGCTGTTTTTGTGAGGCAGGACCCGAAGCCGATGGACGTGTTGGTCCGGACGGCTCGGGTGCGTCAGGCCTACGCGATGATGTTCCTGGTGAGCTCGGGGGAGTTCGAAGACCGGGCTTCCGCTCACGGCATGATGGTGGATCCCCAGGTTCCCTGGAACGAATCGTTCGGTCTTTTGCATGAATTGGAGATGGCCGAAGCCCGAAAACTTCAGTTGAAACCCGGTGAAATCGGTGAAGACGAACCGGATGAGTTAATGGCGCGCAGGGAACAGCATTATCACCGGGCGCTGGCCTACGCTCTCTTGAAAATCGCCACCATCCCGCCCCATGCGCGCTCCACGGACTTGTACGAGCCGGCGGCCGACGCGCTGGCCACTTTTCTTCCGGGCGGGTTGGAGGTAAAGAAGGATCTTCTTGAAAGGCGGCGCCGGGCCATTCTGAACGCCATTTCGCTTTATCTGCGCGGCAGAGGAGACGAGGCGCCGGGGCAGATTCCTCCGGAGATGGTGGAAGAGGCCCTGCAGGGCCATTCGTCCACGCTGATGGAGTTTGCGGTTCTGGCGGTCGACATCCTCTCTCTGGCGGCCGAAAGTCCGGAATATGAGGACTCCCTCCATGCGCTGTCGCGCGGCATCCGGAACTCTTTGGAAGCGAGCGACGCGGATTATTATCGCCAGCTTTTCGGAAAACGGGTCCAGCTGCGGCCGCCGGCTCCGGAGTCCGCGCAGCTGCAGGGGGTCTTGACCTACAACGAAGCGTCTCGCCGGTGGGGCCGGGACACAAGGCCCTTGCCCACTTATGAAGATGCAGAAAGCGCCATGACCCCGGGCGGTTACTTCGCTGTCCCGCCGGAGGGGATCGTGATTCCTTTCGGGCAATACGCTCTTGAAGCCGGAGGGCTGCGCGTCATTGATTCCGCCGCCATCCAGCGTCAGGGGACGGGGGAAGCGTCGGCCCGCTGGTATGTGCTGGTGGCGCTTAAAAACGGCTGGGTATTTCCGGAGCCGGTCTGGGATTTGAGAGAGGCCGATGATCCCACGGGAACTCCCTCCGAAGGATCCGGCGGCCCCGACTATCTGACAGCGGATTCGATCTCATTGCGTTTGATTCCGGGGATTGGGATTCTGGTCCGGCCCGCGGAAGGAGGGACCGTTTATTTGGAGCATGTGCCGGCCGAGCTGCGTCTGGAACCGCTCCAACAGGCCTTCCTCGGACATATGATCGAGGGAATGATCGCTCAGCGAAACGGCCATGACGAAGATTGGTGGGCCCGTGAACGGCTAAAGGGCCGGCTGGTTTATTATGAGGATGTTTCGCTGGGCATCTCGTTGGAGCGGAAACCCGCGCGGCTGATCCGGATGACGCGCGACGGCGAGCGTCAAACGATTGAAAACCTGGCATTAAGCTCGGCAACGCTTCCAGATGAAGGAGTGGAAATCCTGGGCCCGAATGACGTTCCCTGGAGACTGATCCGAACGGACCAGGATTTCTCGTTGGTGAAACCAGAGGCCGAGCGCGAAGAGGAGCTTCCGAATCCGGAGTACAGCTTGATGGGAAATCTGGAGGCGGTTTTGGCCGGGGGAAGGTGGTCCCCGGAGCGTCTGCTTTCATTGGTTGGACCGGTGGAGCCGGGTGCCATGACCCGTAAAATCCCGATCAAGGTGACCGATGGGAGCCGGATGCGGTTGGTGGAATTCCGGATTACCGCGGAGGGGAGTTTGCAGATTGAAATGGAACGGGAATCTCTGTGGGGTTTGCCGGAGACGTCCCGTCTTCTGATCCGGTTGGCGGCTTTTCTCGCGGTGCCGTCGGACGGCCCCGTTTACGGACCGGAAACGCCGGTCACGCTTCTGCAGGACATCCTGACCGCGGCGCCGATTCAAAGCCGGGAGGATTACGAGCGGCGTTTCATGGCGGTCACGACGCTGGTCCATCATCCGGATCTCGATGTTTCCTTTCTGTTGGGGCGGATAGACAAGGAACCGTCCGCCACGATCCGGCAAAAAATGGTCACGGGGCTGGTGGAACGCCATTTGAGCGGTCTGCGTTATTCGGCGGAAGACCGCTACAAGGTGTGGATCGGGATGGCGGGTTTGTTGACGCTGCCGGGAAGGACAGACGCGAACCGGTATGTCCGGCGGGCGGCGCTTCAGGCGTTTGTCCGCCTGACGCCGGAAGGGAACGACATCGTCGAGCTGGCGGCTTCTCCGGTCAAACAGACCACTTTCGAGGGGATGCGGTATGAGATTTTCGATACTGCCGCCCAGGTTTTGGCCCGTGTCCAAAAACGAGATTCGGACCCGGTTCTCCGGCAAGAAGCAGCGCGGTACGCGAATTTACTGAGGCAGCAGTTTGAAGCGGGCCCGCAGACAACCATTCCTCTTCAAACAGGACCGAACGAGGATTCCATCGGCGTACCTGTTTCCGGAGGTTTGGAAGAGCGGACTCGATCAAGATGGGATGAGCGGAGCCATTTGGGCATTCAGGGCTGAACCCCCGCTTACCGGAGCTCTTGAAGGACGGCTTCGGCGGCCCGCTGGCTGGCGCCGGCCGAGCCCAGCGCGGTTTTCACGGATTGAAAAGATTCCTGCATGGCCCGCCGTTTTTGGACAAACGTCCACAATTCCAGCGCTTCGCGGGCGATCTCGCGCGGGTTGGCGTGATGCTGGATGAATTCGGGAGCCACTTTTTCCCCTGCCACGATATTGACCAGCCCGATCATCCGGATCCGGATCAGCAGGCGGGAAAGCAGGTAGGTGAGCCAGGAGGTTTTGTAGACGATCAGCATCGGCCGCTCCAGCAGCGCGCATTCCAGCGTCGCGGTTCCCGAGGTGACCAGGACCAGGTCGCAGGCGTAGATGCCGTCGTAGTCCCACCGTTCCAGAACCTTGGGATTCAGCGTCGAGCGGTTCAGGATCGGCTGATAAATCTTCCAGGACAGGTGCGGGGCCTTGATCAGGAGGAACCGGGCCGTGGAGGGAAGGGCCTCTTTCATTCGCTCGCACGCGGCCAGCAGGGTCGGCAGGATGCGGCGGATTTCCCCTTCTCGCGAGCCCGGCAGGATTCCGATCACCGGCATGCCGTCGTGGAGCCCCAGTTTTTGCAGTGTCTGCAGGCGGTCGTGGGCTGTCTTCACCTGATCCAGCAGCGGATGGCCCACGAAGGTGACCGGAACGCCGTGGCGCTCGTAGAGTTTTTTTTCGAACGGGAAGACCACCAGCATCCGGTCCACAAGCCGGCGGATGGTCCGGATGCGCCCGGGGTCCCAGGCCCAGATCTGCGGAGAGATGTAATAGACCAGCCGGATCTTGCGGCGTTTGACCTCCCGCGCTAGCGCCAAGTTGAAGCCGGGATAATCGACCAGCACGACGAGGTCCGGTTTGAGTTCGTCCAGCGCGGCGACCGCCCGCCGGAAAAGGCGCCGGAACTCGGCGAGGTGCCGGAGCACCTCCGCGATGCCGATGACGGCGGCGCCCGTGGGGTCTTCCAGAATTTTCACTCCGGCGGAACGCATCTGGCTTCCGCCGAAACCGACCAATTGGAGGTCCGGCCGGGAGCGCAGAAGCTCCCGGGCCAGATGGGCCGCGTGCAGATCTCCGGATGATTCTCCGGCGAAGAGAAAGATTTTGGCGGGCATTGGTTTTAGGGGTGGTTCTTGTGGATCAGCCGCGTAATCTTCAGGGCGAGCGCCAGCGCTTCCCGCGCTTCCGGCCCGGAGACCGGCGGCGTGTTCCGGGTGCGGACCGCTTCGGCAAACGCGGCCAGCTCCGCGCGGAGCGGCTCTTCACCGGAGATCGCCAGCCGTTCGTGCGAGATCTGCCCGGCCTGGCGCCGGAACAGGTCGGCCGCTTGTCCCAGAAAATCGATCGAGACGTACGCCTCGGGCTGGAAGATCCGGAATTTCCGCATCGCTTCCTTGGAGATCCGGCTGGCGGTCAGGTTCGCGACCGCGCCGTTTTGGAACGTCACGCGGGCGTTGGCGATGTCCTCGAACGGCGTCAGCACCCGCACGCCGACGGCTTCCACGCGGCGGACCGGGCTCTTGACGAGCCAGAGCAGGATGTCGAGGTCGTGGATCATCAGGTCCAGCACCACGCCCACCTCGGTGCCTCGGGGTTGGAATGGAGCCAGCCGGTGCACTTCGACGAAGCGGGGATCGGTGAGAGAGGTGTGGACTTTCCGGAGCGCGGCGTTGAACCGCTCCACGTGTCCGACCTGGAGCACCGCGTTGTTTTGGCGAGCCAGCTTCAACAGCCGGTCCGCTTCCTGGACGGTCCGTGTGAACGGTTTTTCCACCAGCGCGTGGACTCCGGCCGAAAGGAACAGTTTCGCCAAGGGATAGTGTGATGGCGTGGGAACGGCGATGGAAACCGCGTCCACCCGCCCGAGCAGGTCGCGGGGATCGCTGACCGCGTCGCAGTGGAACTGCTCTGCGATGGCGCGGGCCCGGTCCGGCTGGATGTCGCATACCGCAACTAGCTGCACGGATTCAAGTTGCGAATAAACCCGTGCATGGATGGATCCCAGATGGCCTACTCCGACAACGGCGACGCGAATCGATTGAGTCATGGCTTTGGACGGGTAGTATAGCACGGACACTGCATGCTAAAATAAGCGATTCCATGAACAACTACCGGAAACTGCTGGTTTTCTTGAGGCCGCATGCCCCGCTGCTGGCTTGGGCCGCGTTCTGCATGGTGCTGGCGAGTCTGCTGCAGGGCATCTCGCTGGGGATGCTGGTTCCGCTGGTGGATTTCGTGCTCCTGAACCGGCCGCCCCAATTGCCGGCCTGGATGCCGGCTCCCGTGACGGCGGCGGCCCTCTCTTTCCAGCAGATGGCCCCGGTCGGCAAGCTGAACGTTCTGGCCGTGGTCGTGGTGGCGCTGTTCCTGGCGAAGAACACGGTCCTCTTCTTTCAGACCTATCTCATGAACGATGTGGCGCTGCGGTTCCTGCGGGACATCCGCAACGCGCTGTTCCGCCACTACCAGACCCTTTCCCAGGACTTCTTCAGCGGGGAACGGACCGGTGAACTGGTCTCCCGGATCACCCATGACGTCGGGGTTCTCCAAAACACCCTGACAGAGGGGATGACCGACCTCTTTTACCAGACCGCGCAGGTGATTGTTTTCGCCACGATGATCATCGTGATCGACCGCCGGCTGGCGCTGATGGCGCTGCTGCTGCTGCCGGCGATCGGCTACCCGATCGTTCGCATCGGCAAGGCGCTGCGCAAGCTGGGATTCACGGCCCAGGAGAGGATGGCGGATCTCAACAGCCGCTTGATCGAAACCCTCCAGGGCATGCGGATCGTAAAGGCCTTCACCGCGGAAGAGAAAGAGGCCGCCCGCTTCGCGGAGATCAACCGGGGCTATTACAAGGCGAACATCCGGACCGTGAAGCGCCGTGAAGCGCTGGCCGGCATCACCGATATGATCAGCATGCTGGGGGGGATCATCGTGCTCCAGATCGGCGGGCGGGCGGTCATGCAGGGGGAGATTTCCCCCGGCACGGTGGTGCTGTTTTTGGCCGCGCTGCTGTCCCTTTCCCAGCCGGTCAAGAAGCTCAGCCGTCTTCATTCGATCAACCAGCAGGCGATGACCGCGGCCCAGCGGGTGGTGGGGATCCTCTCCATCCAGCCGTCGGTGAAGGAAACGCCGGGGGCTGTGGATCTGCCGCGGTTCCGGAATGAGATCGGTTTCGAGGAAATCTGGTTCCGCTACTCGCCGGACCGGTGGGTCCTGGAGGGGGTTGATTTCCGGATCCGGTCGGGGGAAGTCGTGGCAGTGGTCGGGTCCAGCGGGGCGGGCAAGAGCACGCTGGTGAACCTGCTGCTGCGTTTTTACGACCCGGCAAAGGGCCGGATCACGCTGGACGGGGCCGACATCCGGACCGGTTCACTCTCGTCGCTGCGCCGCCAGATCGGGCTGGTCACGCAGGAGCCGTTCCTCTTTCATGATTCGATCCGCTCGAACATCGCCTTCTCCCGGCCCGAGGCCTCGCTGGAAGAAGTGATCGAGGCCGGTAAGACCGCCAACGCGGATGACTTCATCCGGCGCCTTTCGAAGGGCTACGATACGCCGGTGGGGGATTTGGGGAACAAGCTGTCCGGAGGAGAGCGGCAGCGGATCGCGATCGCGCGGGCCGTGCTGAAAAACGCCCCGATCCTCGTGCTGGACGAAGCGACGTCCCAGTTGGACTCCGAATCGGAGCTGTTGGTGCAGGAGGCGCTGGAGCGGCTGATGCAGGGCCGCACCGTTCTGGTGATCGCGCACCGTTTTTCCACCATTCGGAAGGCCGACCGCATCGTGGTGCTGGACCAGGGCCGGATCGCGCAGATCGGTCGGCATGAGGAGCTGCTGGAGGCGTCGGCCCTTTACCGGCGCCTTCATGATTTACAGGTTGCGCCTTAACCGATTTTTTGGTAACATTTCGGGCTATGGTAATCGATCCTCTCGTTAAAGAACTCCTGGAAGCAGGCGTCCATTTCGGGCATCAGACCCACCGATGGAATCCGAAGATGAAGCGGTTTATCTTCGGGGCCAAGAACGGCATCTACATCGTGGATCTGGAAAAGACCGCCCAGGGACTGACCAAGGCGCGCGAATTCCTCAAGTCCGTCGCCGCGCAGGGCGGGGCCATCCTGTTTGTCGGGACCAAGCGGCAGGCCCAGTCCATCATCGCTGAAGAGGCGGTCCGATGCGGCCATTACTACGTGAACCTGCGCTGGCTCGGCGGGCTTCTGACGAACTTCCAGACCATCCGCAAGTCCATTGAGCGGCTCAAGCAGATCCGTATGTGGCGGACCGACGGCACCATGGAGAAGCTCACCAAGAAGGAAGTCTCCGGCCTGGAGAAAGAACTGGTCAAGCTGGAGCGGGCGTTCCAGGGCATTGTGCTGATGGGCCGGCTGCCCAAGGCCATCTACCTCATTGACGCGAAGAAGGAAGAGACCGCCATTCAGGAAGCCAACCGGCTGGGAATCCCGGTGGTGGCGCTGGTCGATACCAACAGTGATCCCGATCCCATCCATTACGTGATTCCGGGCAACGACGATGCGATCCGCTCCATCAAGCTGGTCACGCGTCTTCTGGCTGATTCCATCGCCGAAGGGCACCAGGCCTATCTGGCCGGTTTGGAAGCGGAAGCGGCCAAGGTGCGCGCCGTCGAAGAAGCCAAGGAAGCGGCCGCGGCCGCGGAAGCTGCCGCTGCGGCGGTTCCTGCCGAGCCGGCCGTCCTTCCGGACCCGATCCTTATTGATGATGTGGAAGCCATCATCCCCGACGCGACGCTGAAGACCAAGGTCGACGTTGTCGATGAGGCCTCCAAAAAGAAAAAAGCTCCTAAGCCTAAGTCCTCCTGATGATGAGCTCCCCACCCGCTGTCAGTGCCGAGCAGATCAAGAGCCTGCGCGAAAAAACAGGCGCCGGAGTGATGGAGTGCAAGAAGGCCCTTCAGGAAACCGGCGGGAAGATGGAGGAAGCGCTCAAGATCCTCCGCGCCAAAGGGGCCCGTCTCGCCGATGAAAAAGCCAGCCGGGAGACCCGCCAGGGGCTCGTCGGCAGCTACGTGCACGGCGGCAAGATCGGCGTCCTGGTCGAGGTCAACTGCGAAACCGATTTCGTGGCCCGCACCGAGCAGTTCAAGAACTTCGTCTTCGAGGTTTGCCTTCAGATCGCTTCCATGAATCCCCGGTACGTGCGTCGGGAAGACGTTTCTCCCGATGAGATCGGCGATGAGCTGGAACAGCTGCATGAGCAGCTGGCCGGCATCGATGATGAATCCACTCAGCCCATGCAGCAGGCGCACATGGAACGGTTCTACCGGGAGCGCGTCCTGCTCGACCAGCCATTCGTCAAAGATTCCTCCAAGACCGTTCAGGATCTTCTCCATGAGACCGTCACGAGCACTCGCGAGAACATCGTGATCCAGCGTTTCGTGCGGTTTGTCCTCGGGGAAGATTCCAAGCCGGCAGATCCGGCCCAGTGACATGGGGAAGAAAAGTTCCCCAGCCCCCGTTTACCGTCGAATCATCCTGAAGCTCAGCGGCGAATTCCTGCAGTCCCCCCGCAAGGGTTCCAGCATCGATTCCGTCGTCACCCATCAGATCGCTTCCCAGATCAAGGAGATCCATAAGCTCGGCATCCAGGTCGGCGTGGTCATCGGCGGAGGGAACATTTTCCGGGGCACCGGAGTCACCGCCAACGCGCAGGGGATCGACCGCACCACGGCCGACTACATGGGGATGCTGGCGACCGTGATCAACGCGCTGGCGCTCCAGGATGCGCTTGAGAAGCAGGGCTGCTTCACGCGCGTTCAGACCGCCATCCAGATGGCTGAGCTGGCCGAGCCGTACATCCGCCGCCGGGCGATCCGCCACCTGGAAAAAGGGCGGGTCGTGATTTTCGCCGCCGGGACTGGAAACCCTTATTTTTCCACCGACACCGCGGCGGCTCTTCGCGGCATCGAGGTCGACGCGCAGGCGCTGTTGAAGGCCACCAAGGTGGACGGCGTTTACTCGGCCGATCCGCACAAGGACCGCCGCGCCAAGCGGTTCGAGAAACTTCGCTACATCGACGTGCTTAACAAACAGCTGAAGGTGATGGATGCCACCGCGGTCACGCTGTGCATGGACCATCATCTTCCGATCGTGATCTTCAGTCTGGACCGCCCGGATAACATCAAACGGGTAGTTCTCGGGCAGAAGATCGGAACCGTCATTCAATAGGAAAAAAGCGATGAGCCCAGAAACCAAGCCGGTTGTTCAGAATGTGCAGACGGTCCTCCGGGATACGGAGACGAAGATGCAGAAGGCGCTGGAAGCGGTGACGCGTGAGTTCGCGACCGTTCGGACCGGGCGGGCCACCCCCGCGCTGGTGGAAGGAGTGCGCGTGGATTATTTCGGAACGCCCACGCCGCTCAAGCAGTTGGCCAACATCACTGCGGCGGACCCGAAACTGCTGGTGATCCAGCCGTGGGACGTCAATGCGGTCCCCGAGATAGAGAAGGCGCTTCAGAAGGCCGACTTAGGGCTCTCCCCGGTCAAAGACGGCAAGCTGATCCGCGTTTCCATCCCGCCGTTGTCGACTGAGCGCCGCGAGGAACTGGTGAAGGTCTCTCACCGGATGGCGGAAGAAGGGCGGGTATCGGTCCGGAACATCCGTCATACCGCGAAAGAGGCGATTGAGAAGCTCTGCAAAGATAAGACGATCACCGAGGACGAGAAGTTCAAGAACCTCGAGGCACTGCAGAAGCTGACCGACCGCTACCACGCCAAAGTGGATGAGCTGCTGGCGGGAAAAGAAGCGGAACTGAAGATCGTTTAAGGAGTGGGCCGACAGGGAATCGAACCCTGATCCATGGCTTAAAAGGCCACTGCTCTACCGTTGAGCTATCGGCCCGAAGACGCAAACCCTTCCAAGTTCGTTCTCCGAAAACCCACATGCTATCATAAAGGCTATGTTGGATCTGAAATTCATTCGCGAACAGCCCGACCGGGTCCGCGAGGCGCTCCGGAGCCGGAACGCCTCGTTTGATTTGGACGCTCTGCTGAAGCAGGACGCCGACTGCCGCAAGGCCAACCTTGAGCTGGAGGAAATCCGGCACAAAAAGAAGATATCTTCCGAAGAGGTCGGCCGCCGCAAGCGGCAGAACGAGCCTGTTGACGCGCTGCTTAAAGAGCTGGAACAGGTGTCCGGCCGAGAAGACGGTTTGTCCGCCCGCGTGGCCGAGCTGGAGGCCGCGATCCGTTCCCATCTTCTGCTCATCCCGAACGTCCCTCATGAATCCGTGCCGGCCGGCAAGCCGCCCGAAGCCAACCGCGTGGTCCGCTCCTGGGGCGAACCGAAACGGTTTTCCTTCAAACCCCGCACGCACCTGGAGTTGGCCCAGCTTTTAGGTCTGATCGATTTCGAGCGGGCGTCGAAGATCGCCGGTTCCCATTTCGTTCTGTTCACCGGCATGGGCGCGCGGCTGGAGCGGGCCTTGATCCAGTTCATGCTGGACCTGCACACGCGTGAGCACGGCTACACCGAAGTCTCTCCGCCTCTGCTGGTCAACCGGGCCACCATGACCGGCACCGGCCAGCTGCCGAAGTTTGAGGAGGACATGTACCGGCTCAAGGAGGAGGACCTGTTCCTCATTCCGACCGCTGAGGTGCCGGTGACCAATATCCACGCGGGAGAGATACTGGAATCCAAGAACCTGCCGGTCTGCTATGCCGCCTACACGCCCTGTTTCCGGCGGGAAGCCGGCTCCTACGGCAAGGAAACCAAAGGGCTCACGCGCGTCCACCAGTTCGACAAGGTGGAGCTGGTGAAATTCGTCGCGCCCGAAACCTCGTACGACGAGCTGGAGAAACTGGTGGCCAACGCCGAGACGGTCCTCCAGCTCCTGGAATTGCCGTACCGGGTGGTCGCCCTCTGCGCGGGGGACCTGGGTTTCTCTTCCGCCAAGACGTACGACCTGGAGGCCTTCTCGCACGGCACGAACGGCTGGCTGGAGGTCTCCAGCTGCAGCAACTTCGAGGATTTTCAGGCCCGCCGCGCCAGCATCCGCACCCGCGACCCGGCCACCAAAAAAGTCCGCTGCGTGCACACGCTCAACGGCTCCGGGGTGGCGCTGGCTCGCACGATGATCGCTCTGCTGGAAACGCATCAGGAAGCGGACGGCTCGGTGGTGATCCCGAAGGCGCTCAGGCCTTACCTCGGCGGGCTGGAGCGGATCGGGGCCCTCTGACGCGATGCTGGCCAAGGCGTTCCGGTTCTTGCTGGGAATTTTGGCGATTCCCGCCTGCATCGGCTACTCGTTTTCCTTTTATTACCATCTGCTTGTCCTGCGCCGGATCGACAGCCCGGAGATCGCGCTGCTGCTGGGCATCACCGCTTACCTCGCGCTCCATGTGCTGATCGGCGCCCCCAGCCGGGCGTACGTGTTCGGCCATGAACTGACCCACGCCACCGCCACCTGGGTCTCCGGCGGGCAGGTGAAGGGAATGAAGGTGGGCGATAAGAAAGGGTCGGTCTCGACCAACAAGATCACCGGCTTCATCGCGCTGGCCCCTTACCTCGTCCCGGTTTACGCGATCCTGACGGCATTGGCCTACGGCATCACCGGTTTTTTTGTGGATGTTCGGCCCTGGATCCATTGGTTTTTCTTCGGGCTGGGTGCGGCGCTGGCGTTCCATCTGGTTTTTACGGTGGAGGCGCTCAAGCAGAAGCAGTCTGACCTGGAGGTGCTGGGCCCGCTGTTGTCGCTCGACATCATCTATTGGGCCAACCTGGCGCTGGTGGTGGCCGTCATGAGTTGGACGGTCCCGGAGGTCCGGTTCCTGCCGTACTTGTCCGACGGGTTTCATCGGTCCCAGGATCTTTACCTCGCTATTTTCCGCCAGCTTTTCGCCCGTTAAGCCAAGCTTTGGAGGGATGGCAGAGTGGTTGAATGCGATGGTCTTGAAAACCATTAGCCCGCAAGGGCTCGGAGGTTCGAATCCTCCTCCCTCCGTATAGTCCTCCGTGTACAATAAATCCTTCTGGAGAGATGGCAGAGTGGCCGAATGCGGCGGTCTCGAAAACCGTTAGCCTGCAAGGGCTCGGAGGTTCGAATCCTCCTCTCTCCGTGACCTTGAAATCCATCTTTTTAGGAGAGGTGCCGGAGTGGTTGAACGGCCACGACTGGAAATCGTGTAGGCTCCGAAAGGGGTCTCCAGGGTTCGAATCCCTGCCTCTCCGTTTTCTCGCGCTCTCTCTGTTTCTCTCCGGCTGTGCCCTGCTCCCTCTGGATTCTCCGAAAATCCCGCGTCCCGATCCCACCGTTGAGGCCGCGATCTCCGACTACCGGGAAGTGGTTGGTGTTATCCATGTCCACAGTGTTTACTCCGACGGGACCGGAACTGTTGAAGAGATTGCGCGTACCGCGGACCGGCAAGGACTGGATTTCCTGATCCTCACCGACCACAACACGCTGCGGTCCAAGGCGGAAGGGAAGGAAGGCCGCCATGACAGGACGCTGGTACTTATCGGCGATGAAATCTCCACAGCCGGCGGGCATTATTTGGCCCTGCGCGTTCCGCGGGAGATCCCCGCGCGGGAAGAGGCCCAATGGACGATGGAGCAGGTCTCGGCGGCCGGCGGGCTGGGTTTCATCCCGCATCCCTTTTGGAAGAAATCCCCCTGGAAAGGACCGGTAGATCAAGGATTTACGGGCATCGAGATCTACAACGCGGCCGACGATGCGACCTCGGAAAAATTCCCGCTTTTTCCTGGTTTCTGGACGGTGGCGACAGGATCGGACTTCTCGATCGTTCAATGGCTGGATCGGCCGGCCCCGGCGCTGGCGTTTTGGGACCGGATGCTGGCGGAAGGCCGGCATGTCATCGGCATCGGCGGGGCCGACGCGCATGGACTGCGCTGGATGGGTTTGCGCCTGGCCCCTTACTCCGCCGTTTTCAAGCTGGTCCGCAACCATCTGCTGATCGATGGGGATCTGACTCCTGCGGCTGTTTATGAAGCACTGGAGAAAGGGCATCTGTTTGTCGCCCACGATATCATCGCCGACGCGTCCGGTTTTCAATTCCTCGCGGTAAAGGAAGAGGCAGTCATTGCCATCATGGGGGATCAGGTGCGCGGTCCGAAAGGGCTAAAGCTCATCGTTTATCTGCCCAGCCCCGGCGAGATCCTCCTTTTGCGCGGCGGGCGCGAGGCGGCGCGCCTCTCCGGACAGCATCTGGAGCTCGCCTCCCCGGAGCCGGGCGTCTACCGGGTTGAAGCCCGCCGAAAGGGCAGGCCCTGGATCTACAGCAATCCGATCTATGTGTTAGAATGACAATCCGTTGCGCTCGTAGCTCAGCTGGATAGAGCACTAGCTTGCGGAGCTAGGTGTCGGGGGTTCAAATCCCTCCGAGCGCGCCATCTTCTTTTCTTATTTCATGACCATCGACGAGATCTACCTTTCTGAAGCCGTTAAGGAAGCCAAGACCGGTTTGAAGGCCCGGGAACAGCCGGTCGGCGCGGTCGTTGTGGTAGGAGGGCGGCTGGTGGGGCGGGCGCACCAGCAGTCGCGCGCGCTGCGTGATCCCACCGCCCACGCCGTGATGATCGCGCTGACGCAGGCGGCCGGCGATTCGGAAACCGGCCGGTTGAAAGGGGCCCGTCTTTACTCGACGGAGATGCCGTGCCGGATGTGTCTGGCCGCGGCGCAGTTGGCCGGCGTGGAGCAGATCTTTTATGGGGTTCTCCGGAAGAAGGCGGCGGTTTCGCGGATCCCGCTCGTCAGCGGCGTCCTCAAGGACGAATGCGGTCGCTTGGGAATATGAATATCCTATGGGTTTTGGAGAGGTGGCAGAGCGGCCGAATGCAGCGCACTGCTAATGCGCTGACCTGCTTAAAGCGGGTCCCTGGGTTCAAATCCCAGCCTCTCCGTACTTTAAAACAATGAGCTATCTCGTACTCGCGCGCAAATACAGACCGCAGACCTTCACCGAGATCCTCGGTCAGGATCCGATCGTCACGACCCTGACCAACGCGATCACGCAAAAACGGATCGGCCAGGCCTATCTGTTCGCGGGGCCGCGCGGCACCGGCAAGACCTCCACGGCCCGCATCTTCGCCAAGGCGCTCAACTGCAAACAGGGCCCCACCGTGAAGCCCTGCCTGAAATGCGACGCGTGCCAGGAAATCACCGAGGGGCGGTCGCTCGACGTGCTGGAGATCGACGGCGCGTCCAACCGGGGCATCGATCAGATCCGAACCCTCCGCGAGCTGGCCAAGTTCAGCCCGTCCTCGGGCCAGTTCAAAATCTACATCATCGACGAGGTCCACCAGATCACGTCGGAAGGATTCAACGCGCTCCTCAAAACGCTGGAGGAGCCGCCCCCGCACGTCGTTTTCATCATGGCGACCACCGCGGCCTACAAGGTACCGGCCACGATCGTCTCCCGCTGCCAGCGATTTGAGTTCAAGCGCCTGCCGCTGAAAGTGATCTCCGAAAAGCTCAAGTCAGTGGCGGGCGTGGAAAAACTCAAGATCACGGAAGAGGCGGTACTGGGCATCGCGAAAGCGGCGGCCGGCTCGCTCCGGGACGCCGAGTCGGTGCTGGACCAGGTCGCCGCGTTCAGCGGCGGGAAGATCGAAGCGGCGGATGTGCAGACGCTGCTGGGTACGCTGGATGAAGAACAGTTCGCGCAGGCGATGGCGGCGCTCAAAGCCGGGAATTCGGTGGATCTGCTTCGGCTTGTCGCGCAGACGTCGGATGCCGGCATCGATCTCGCGCAGTGGGCCGTCGGTCTGCTTTCGTTCGTGCGCAATCTTTTGGTGGCCCGCATCGGCGGCGGCTCGCTGGGTTTCGAGGAAATGGAACCGGAGTCGATGAAGCGCTTGTCCGAGCTGGCGAAGACCTTTTCGGTGGAAGAGCTGGCGATGATTGCGCAGGCCCTCACCGCGGCCATTGAAACGATGCGCCGCGTAGGGGATCCGCGTATTCCTTTAGAGATGGCGCTGGTCCGGCTCAGCAGCGCGGGCGCGTTTGTTTCCGTGGCAGAGCTGGTGGACCGGCTGGAAAAGCTGGACCGGCGTGGGCCTCCGGCTTCCGCGCCGCCGGCTGCTGTGCCGCCGGTTTCCAAACCGGCCGCCGCGGCTCCGTCCCGTCCTCCTCCTTCGTCTCCCGCGGCGGCACCGGCTTCTCCGGCTCCGGCGGACCCTTCGGTCGAAAAAGTTCTTTCGGTTTGGCCGGTCTTTCTGGAGCGGATCCATATCCAGAAGGCGGCCGCTTCCGCTTACCTGAGCGAAGGCACGCCGGTGGTTCTGAAGGCGGGAGACCCTCCTCAGTTGGTGATCGGTTTCCGGAAAGGGCAGGAGTTCCACTGCAAATCCCTGGATCAGATCCAAACTCGTTCCTTGATCGAACAATGCCTGGCAGAACTTTTAAGCCATCCGGTCCGCTGCCTGTTTGAGATTGTCGATTCGTTACCGGAGCGCGCCCCGGCCAGCCCTGCGCCTGCCTCTTCTTCAACGCCGGCCGCGGGGGCCGACCGCACTCTGTTGAACTCGGTGCTGGAGCTGTTCGAAGGCCGCGTGATGCCGGGAGAGGGTTGAATCCGGCATGGCTCGTTGGACCGCTTCCATGGACGCGCTTCTCGAAGCGCTCAAGAAGCTGCCCGGAGTCGGGCCCCGGACCGCGGAACGGTACGCGTTTTACCTCCTGAGCCAGCCGGAGGCCGTTTCCCAGCAGCTCAGCGACGCCATTTTGAAAGTGAAGCAGACCATCGGTTTCTGCAGTGTCTGTTTCAACCTGGCCGACGGGGAACTCTGCTCCATCTGCCAGGACCCGGCGCGGGACCGGTCGGTGCTGTGCGTGGTGGAGGACCACCGCTCCATCCGCGCGCTGGAGCGAAGCGGCGGATACAAAGGCGTGTATCATGTGCTGCTGGGAGCGCTCTCGCCGCTTGACGGGATCGGGCCGCGGGACCTCCGAGTCCCGGAGCTGAAGAATCGTTTGAAAGCCGGCGGGGTGCGGGAAGTCATCTTGGCCACCGATTCGGACCTGGAAGGGGAGGCGACCGCGCTGTACCTGACCAAAGAGATCAAAGCCGTGAGCGCAGACACCGCGCCGCCGCAGGTTACCCGCCTGGCTTTTGGGATTCCCATGGGTTCCAGCATCGAATACGCCGACCAGGTCACGCTCTCCCGCTCGCTCGAAGGGCGCCGCAAGCTGTGAGCACCGATCCCCGCGGGTTCATGGATCCCGCGCTTCGCCAGGACATCCGCTTCCTGACTTCACTGCTGGGCCAGATTATTCAGGAGCAGGAAGGGCAGGCGTTCTTCAAGACTATCGAGCGGATCCGCACGCTCGCCAAATCGACCCGCGCCAACCAGGTCGGAGACGTGGACGAGCTGCGCCGCCTCATCGACAAACTCCCGTATCCCAAAGCCGGCAAGGTCGCACGGGCTTTTACCATTTATTTCCAGGTGGTCAACCTGGCTGAAGAAGCCCAGCGGATTCGCCGGATCCTCTGGTATGAGAGCCAGCCCGGTCAGCATCTGGAGATGTCGCTGGCCTGGACCGCGCACCGGCTCAAGACCGCGCAGGTTTCCCCGCACCGGCTCAAGAAGCTCCTGAAAGGAGCATTGGTGATGCCGGTGCTGACCGCGCACCCGACGGAAGTCCGCCGCCGCACCACGATGGACCATCTGGCCGACATCGCGGCCGCGCTGGAGTCGTGGCACAACCCGCTGGCCACGCCGTATCAGCGCTCCCAGCAGGAGCGCTCCATCCGGGAATCGCTCGAGATCCTCTGGGCCACCAACGAAACCCGGCAGAGAAAACTGACTGTGGCCGACGAGGTGTCTCAGACCCTCTTCTTCGTCGAGCGGACCATTATCGATCTCATCCCGCAGATTTACGACCGTCTGCAGGATCTGGCGCCGGCGCTCCCATCATCCGAGAAAAACGCGATCCCCACGTTCCTCCGGTTCGGTTCCTGGGTGGGGGCCGACCGCGACGGCAACCCTCTGGTTGATCCCAACGTCACCTGGGAGACCGCGCAGGCCCACCGGGCGCTCATCCTGCGCTTCTATCAGCGCCGGCTGGAGGACCTGATCCGGCGGTTCAGCCACGCCGAGAACGTCCAGCCGTCTACGCCGACCCTTCGCGCGTCGCTCGCGGAGGACCGCCGCCAACTGCCGGACGCGGCCCGCCAGCTCAAGCGCTATGAGGCCTCGGAGGTGTACCGCAAGAAGCTCTCGTTCATCCACACGCGCGTCTTGAGGACGGCCGCGGGAGAAACCGGCGGCTACGCGTCGGCTGACGCGCTGGTGCAGGACCTCCATCTGACCGAGCAGAGTCTTCGGGTGCGCGGCAGCCGCTACGCGGCGGCGGACATCCAGCAGTTCATCCGGCAGGTGGAGACGTTCGGGTTCCATCTCGCCCAGCTCGAGTTCCGGGAACACCGGGACCGGATCATTCAGACCGTCGGCGAGCTGCTGCCCAAGATCCTCAAGCGGTCGCTGAACTACCGCACCCTGCCGGAAAGCAAACGCCAGCTCCTTCTGCGTTCGCGCGAAGTGCTGGAGCACCGGGAGCCGGAAGGGCTCGACCATCGGCGCCTTTCTCCGGTGGCGCTCGACGTCCTGCGCCAGTTCCAGACCATGAAGCGGATCCAGGATGAGCTGGATCCGAAGCTGGCGAAGACTTACCTCGTCAGCATGACGCAGGCCCCCAGCGATTTCCTTTCGGTGCTCGCACTCGGCGCGTGGACCGGCCTTAAAGCATCATTCGACGTCGTTCCTCTTTTTGAAACCATCCCCGACCTGACCCGCTGCCGGGACGTGATGGCATTCCTCTGGAAAGAGCCGCTGTACCGCCGCTACCTGGCGGCTCGGGATTTCCATCAAGAGGTGATGCTCGGCTATTCCGACGCCAACAAGGACGGCGGATACCTGGCCGCCAACTGGGCCCTCTACCGGGCGCAGGGCCGGCTGGTTGACGCGGCCCAAAAGGCCGGCGTCAAGCTGGTGCTCTTCCACGGCAAGGGCGGTACCATCGACCGGGGCGGCGGGTTGAGCCACCGGGCGATCCTTGCTCAGCCGTTCGCCGCGCCCGGCGGCCGCATCAAGATCACCGAGCAGGGCGAGGTGGTGGCGGCCAAATACAGCCATCCGGTCATCGCCCGCCGCAACATCGAACAGCTCTTGAGCGCGGTCCTGCTCGCCAATCTCGCTCCGCCGGTGTCCAAAGTCAGGGACAGCCAGCTCCGGCGCTGGGAAGCGATGGTCGAAGAGTTGGCCGACGCTTCCGAGAACGCCTACCGCTCATTTGTTTTCGAGAACCCCGATTTCGTCCCCTATTACGCTCAAGCCACTCCGATCCTGACCCTTCTGGAGCAGCCGGTGGCCGGCACGCGCCCCGGCGCCCGTCCCGGAACGGAATCCGGTTCCAAAGACACCTTTCCGCTCGGCAGTTTGAGGGCGATCCCGTGGGTTTTCAGCTGGATCCAGTCGCGCCACATGCTTTCTTCCTGGTACGGCATCGGCTCGGCGATCGAGAGTTTCCGGCTCCGGCACGGCGCGGCCGGCTTGAAAGAGCTGTCGGTGATGGCGCATCACTGGCCCTTTGCCCGCGTCCTGTGGGAAAACGCCCAGGCCTCGCTGGCCAAGACTGATCTCAAGATCGCCTCCGCGTACGCCGGGCTCGTTCAGCCGGTTGCTCTGCGCAAGCGGGTTTTCGACGAGATCCAGGCGGAATACAACAAATCGGTGCAAGGAGTTCTGGGGATCACCGGCTGCCAGGCCCTCCTCGAAACCCAGCCGGTCCTTCGCAACTCCATTGTCCTGCGCAATCCGTACGTTGATCCCCTCCATGTCCTGCAGGTCCGCTGCTTGAAGGAAATCCACGACGGGGCGGGGAATCGCCAGAAATGGCTCGATCTCCTGCGGCTGACCGTTCACGGGGTGGCCTACGGCATGAAATCCACCGGCTGAGCCCTTTTTGTGGTATATTTTAAGAGGGGGTAAGTAAAACTAAGAGTCAGATATGAATGAGCGACGCGGCACCATACGTGTTCCGGTCGGGATTGAGGGAACCTTCCAGCTTTTGGGAGATCTCTCGGGACCCCGGCTCGGGATGACCGAAGACATCAGTCTCGGCGGCATGCGCCTTTCTTCCGGGAGCCGGCTTCCTCCCGGCGAGAAGGTCGCCGTGAGTCTCAATCTGCCCCGCGAAGGGCAGGTGACCATCACCGGCGTCGTGGTCTGGTCCCGCGAGGCGCAGGAATCCGGCCAGGAGAACTTTGAGTCCGGCCTGCGCTGGCTGTTTGTCGACGCGCACGCCCAAGCCCGCCTCAACGCCTTCATCACCGATTACACCCGTTCCCGCGCCGTCTCCGTCTCTTCGTCCGGAATGTTCGTGGCTTCGCCGGTCAACTGGATCCGCGCGGCGATCCTCAGCACGCTCTTTTTCGCGGTCGGCCTCGTTATCGCGTACCTGTGGTTCAACCAGGCCCGCCTCCAGATCGAAGCCGACTCCCTGCGCACGGCCAATCAAGTCTACGAGAACCTGATCCGTTCCTACGCTCCGCGAAACATCTAAACGCCGAGTAGTTTTCCTCGTTGTTCCAGTAATCCCTATCGTTTACAGACCGTCACTATTTGGTTACACTGTCTTCTATCATTCCCCGGTAGCTCAGTTGGTAGAGCGGGTGACTGTACACGGGGCATGTGGTTTGAAAAATGGCGATTAAAAAGCGAACGTATAGTGATCGCAAAGCATACATCGTTAATGCTGTCCGAAAGCGGCGGAAAAAGATTCGAGTAATGGCCGTCGCTTACAAGGGCGGTAAATGTGAGCGGTGCGGATACGATCGCGTGGTTGAGGTGCTGGAGTTTCATCACAGGGATCCGTCCCAAAAGGACTTCGGCATATCGGAAAGGGGTTACACGCGTAGTTGGGAGCGAGTTCGTTCTGAACTCGACAAGTGTGTGCTCCTGTGTGCCAATTGCCATAGAGAGCTGCATGTCCAATTAGCAGCCTCGACTGGAAACGGTCGAGTGATACAGCGAGTAAATTCAGGGAACCCCGTTAGTGGGTTAGTGGCGGGCAATCCTGAGCCAAGCCCTGTCATTGAGGACAGGGAAGGTGCAGAGACTAGACACTCGCCACCTAAAGCCGCGGTATCTGAAGCGGCGATGGTGAAGGGATAGTCCTACCCCCTCGGTAACGAGGGAAGGTCGTAATCACCATGTCCCAGGTTCGAGCCCTGGCCGGGGAGCCATCTTAAATACGGGATCGCAAATAGTGCTGTGGGTCTCTGTCCCTATTGAGGTTAGGACGGAGAAGGCCGGCAGCAAAAAGGTCTACGTGAGCGCCCGAAAGGTCCGGTGGGCGCTGGGAGATCCGTATGAGGCGGAGAGCCAACAGCTCTCCGCCTCTTTTTCTGAGAAGCTGTGGGGGCATAGCGGGTGCGGCGCGTCAACTCTTTGAAGGCCCGATTAGAGCGAATCGAGCGGGAAGTGCACCCCTCTTCTCATCCAGTAACTCTCGTTGACGTTTTGAGAATGGCGATGGAATGGCGACGAGCGCATCCACAAGAAGCGGAGCAACAGGAAATTAGAATGGCGACCAAATCACAAGAGGAGAACCGGAGGGCCACAGAGGAGGTGATTCGGTTCCTCCAGCGCCCGCCCTCTCAGAGGACTATGGAACATTACCTGGACCAGTTTGAACCAAGATGAACCGGTTGTCTCCAGACAGTGTTCCGAATGGGCCACTTACCACTCGCCAGCAGATGGCCATTGTCGAAATTCTCTCAAGCCGGAGCTTGGAGGAGGCGCGGAAGCGGGTCAAAGCTGCCAAGGGGACATTCTATGGTTGGTTGAAGGACCCGAACTTCCAGGAGGAGCTTTCTCGCCAAAAACAGGCCCTAGTTCGTCAGGTGGTCAATCGTTTGAGGTTCGGCATCGGGCAGGCAACCGAAAAGTTACTGGCGCTCTTAGAGAATGAACGGCCGAGTGTCCAGTTGCGATCTGCGCAGACAATCTTGGACTACGGTTTCAGGGCTGTTGAGTTTGAGGATATCGAAGGCCGGCTTTCCGCAATCGAAGTCAAACTTCGCTAAAACAACGCACTGCGACGGATACATTCCGCATCTTTTTATCCAGGCTATGGCTTGATCCCGCACCAGACGTTTACGATGGTTCGGATCCACTCTAGCGCATAGATCACGGCGATAAGGACGATGATCCGCCCGGCTAGCTTGGTCGCACAGCGAATCCTTAGCATCCCAAAACTCTCCTAAAGGCCGAAACTCAAGATATTGATTATTCCCTTTGTGTTATCGTTTAAGTTGTCGGGTAAAAGGTTACCATCCAAAACTGGCCCGCCAGCAGCGCGGAGAAATAGAATGAGCGCTACCACAATAGCCCCATAGATGAGGGCTGCTGTCATCGCTCGGTTTTGCGCGGGACGCTGAACACGGGGGAAATTGGAGAGAACAAACTGTCGCCATGGGGTAGCTTCGGCGTTGCGGCCAGCTAATAGGACTACAAAACGCAGAACTATCCATGCAATCAGATAAGCTTTTACACCGATCACCAAAGCAAGAAAAGCCCAGATCATTATCAGCCCTCCGATCTAAAGCATCCCCAATTCTACACCTTGCTATAGTCGGGTGTCCATCAGAGCTGCGCTCTGCCAAAATGCAGGCGACATGGCTGAAAAAGCTCGTCGTCTTTTTGCAAAGCGTCTCAAGCAGTTCCGCGAACGACGCGGCCTTACGCAGCAGGAACTGGCGGAGCGGGCTGGTTTGGACTACAAGCATCTTCAAACCCTCGAAGGAAAAAATCCACCCAATATAACGGTAGACTCGGTGGAAAAGCTTGCCAAAGCATTGAGCGTTTCCATCCCCGACCTGTTCCGTCCCTAACGCAGACCTCGACGTAGTGCGCACATCCAATTTGTGAAATATTTTCTATCAAATAGAGCTTGACGAATGGCTATAACATAGACTCTAATAGATGATTAGTAACGTGAACTAGGACTATAGGAGGTACTTGTGTATCAGAAGCTTAGAAAACACGCCAGGAGCGTTTCGGAATCTCCATCGGTTGCGGTGGGAAGCGGAGGCGCTGTGTACCTCAGCGCGTTCGCGATGAGGCAGTTTTTCAAAGGGGTTAAACAGGTGCATCTCCTGTACGACCCTGAGGCACGGAAGCTGGCCGTTCAGGTAGCAAAGGACGCCGACCCCGATGCATTTCGTCTAAATTTCTCAAATAAGACGGCCAGCACAGGTGTTGTCGCAGCTAGATCGGTAGTGAAACAGCTCGGATTGGATTACACGAAGGAGACTTTGGTTTACCCTGCTGAATGGAATGACCGGCTCAAAGCGCTCGAAGTAGACCTCAGGTCTGTTCCCCAGAAACGACGCAGGTAAGAAATAAGAAGGAGCTAATTGATGGATGCCGAAACGCCAAATAGTCGAATTGTAGTCATAGAACCGGATGTGTGTGAGCTGGTCATACGACCTCGCAAGGGAAGATTAATAGCTGTTACCGTCTTTTCGAGGGCCGGGAAAAAGCAAGCCCAGCGCCACATGAAGCTGACAGAGGAAGGGAAAATCTGCTTGGTGTAATGCTCGGTTAATTCTGGCCCCGAAGTAAGCCGCCCCCCTGCTGTATCGGGGGCGAGTGAAGCTAGGGTGAGACGGCGATGAGCTGTCCCACCCTTTTTCTTTTTTATACGGGTCCATAACAAGGGAGGGATGGCATGTCGAGGCGTCGGATGATCTGGAGGGAGTCCCTAAGCGACTCGGACCTTGGCCGCTCTACGGATTCCGAGCGGCTCCTGTGGGATGCCCTTATAGTTTTGGCTGACGATGATGGTCGCGGAATCGCTGATCCGGACTTCCTTCGGGCTGAAATCTGGCGATACCATCCAAGACGAACAGGGCGATGGGTTGAGAAAACCCTCCGTAGTCTCGCTCGGAAGATGCCGAATCTGCGCCTCTATGAGGTAAAGGGCCGCTCCTATTATATGTTCGATAAATGGACGGACTATCAGAAGATTCGTAAAGACCTACATCAGCAATCCAAGATTCCATCTCCCCCGTTACGTACCAGTACCGAGGCCGTAACGATTCCGCCACAAGACCGTAACGCGCCTGATCCGCAGGGTAGGTTAAGTCAGTCTCAGGAAAGTTCAGAAAAAGGTCAGACGAAGGAAGGCGGAGTTGTTGAAAACCAAGACCGACTCGCAGGGCGACTCTTTTCAATCTCGCAAAACATAAGACACCTACCCCCTGAGGACCACCGGGCGCTGATTACGCAGTACCTCACCGGATTCGTTGGGGTTGGGGAGCGTCCAGGCGAGGAGTGCCTTATCAGCGAGTGGGATCACCTAACCAAGAAAATAGCGTCAGGCAAGGATGTGAAGAATTGGCCGGCCTACTCGAAAGCGGCTGTTCAGAAATACCACAAAGAGCGCGTTCCATTTATCCCCAGAGGGGGGTAAAAGTCGGCAATGGGATGCTGACTCCGCAGCCGATTCATAGGCCTAGATTGGATGAGCTTGACGATCAGATTGCCGAGCTAGTGGCGGAGGCCCTATTCGAGCGGATGATGAAACAGCGGCTTGCAAACAGAAGCAAACAGAGTATAATGCCCGCCGATGGGCAAACTAACGGAAGAATTACTCACGGTTCAGGAGGTGGCAGCGTTCCTCCGCCTCAACCGCTTCACGGTGTACCGGATGGCGGTGCGGGGTGAACTCCCTGCCTTCAAGGTTACTGACCAATGGCGTTTCAGTAGCCAGGAGATTAAAACTTGGCTGGGAACACGTAGGAATGGGAAAAAGAGGAACGTGGTAAGGATGAAAGCGGACCGATAATGGGAGACACAAAGCGACATCATTACGTCCCGCAGTTCTATCAAAACTATTTTCTTCCTGGGTCGGGCGAGAATCAAACTTTCTGGGTTTACGACAAGGAGGGAGGGCCGCCTCGGCCTCAGACCCCAATCAATACAGCAGTTGAAGGACATTTTTATTCCTTGAATGTCCCGAAAGGCGTTGAATCTGACTTCTTAGAGACGAAAATATTTGGTCCGATAGAAGGCGAGGCAAAACCAATTCTTGACCGCTGGCAGCTTCCAGGGGCGAGACTGGAAGCTGCCGAAGTACCGAAGATGGCTGTTTTCCTCGCTTTTATGTTTACACGTAATCCGCGATCGGTGCAGGTGGTCAAAGAAGTTAACGAAGCGGGTTTGGAGCAAATACAGAAAGATTTGGTGGAAAATCCAGCTCGGCAACGTGAGCTGTACGAACGATGCCGAAACTCCGGTCAAGTAGAGGGTCTCCCTCCATATGAGGAGATGGAAGAATATCTGAACAACCGGGAAAAGTATTTCCGAACCGAGATGAATAGAAAGGCGGCATTGTTATCCAGCATAGAACTGACCGATCTCGTTTGCCAGAAGCTGCTCGAACTGAACTGGTGTCTTTGTACGGCTCCAAGTGGAACGCTATTTATAACGAGCGACAGCCCCCTGAGCGTTTTTTGCCCAACGGATAGAAAGCACGCCATTTTCGGTGGCGGATTGGGACAGCCGCAAGTTGAGGTCTCTTTTCCGATCTCTCCTACCACGTATTTATTGCTCAATCGCCGGTCTGGTCAGCGATACCGCCGGATCAGCGAGAAGGTGGCCAATGAGTTGAACAAGAGGACCGCTTGGATGGCCGAGAGGTTCATCATTTCCACGATCAAAGCCAATGCTATTGAAAAACTCGTGCGGGAGTCGTCTGCAACGCGGCTCATACCAAAAATGGACCGTGCAGTCATTGCGAGCCGTTTCAAGGGTCTTGCTTTGAAAGATCAGGACAAGGACACCGTAACGCTATGAAACTCTGCGGCCTCTATATCAGGGTCTCGACAGATCGCCAAGCCAAGGTTGAGGAGGGATCGCTCCGCAACCAGGACCACCTGCTGACCCAGCACGTTGAGATGAAGAACAAGCTGGGCCAAGGGCAATGGGAGATCGTGGAGCGCTACGTAGATGAGGGGCGGTCGGCCAAGGATACTAACCGCTCCGCCTACCAACGAATGATACAGGACGTGAAGGACGGGCGGATTAACACGGTCCTGTGCTTGGCCCTCTCTCGGATCAGCCGGTCAACGCGGGACCTGCTGGAGATGGTCGAGTTCTTCGGGCAGCAAGGGGTGGGTTTTATCTGCTTGAAGGAGGATTACGATACGACAACGCCGCAAGGCCGGCTCCTGCTGACGTTAATGGGCGGTCTGAATCAGTTTGAGCGGGAGCAAACCGCCGAGCGTACCAGAGCCGCTTTCCTGGCGCGAGCAGAACGCGGCCTATGGAATGGCGGATACGTCTTTGGCTACGACCTTGATCCGGCCAGGAAGGGCTACTTGATGGTCAATGAACAGGAAGCCGTCGTGGTCAATTTCGCCTTCGATGCATACTTGCGAACCGGCTCCGTAATCCGCACCCTGCACACCCTCAACAGCGCTGGCTACCGCACCAAGGCGTACAACAGCCGGCGCGGGAAGATGCGCCCCGCCGCGCCGTTCAGCCACGGCGGGGTCTATCAGTTGCTCAAGAATTGGGCCTACATCGGTAAGAAGGAGATCAACAAGAAGTTTATCCAGCAAGACCAGGCCAAGCTACCGGAGGAGCAGCGCTACCGAACCGTAGAGGCCGTCTGGCCCGCAATTGTGCCGGAGGAGAAGTTCTACAAGGCCCAAAAGCTGCTTCAACAGAACTCCGAGACCCATAACAACAATGCCAGCCCAACCAAGCACTTTTATCTGCTCAACGGAGGGGTCCTCCACTGCCACCGCTGCGGAGGCCAGATGGAGGGGAGGAACGGCCACGGCCACAAGGGGCAGAAGGTCTATTACTACTACTTCTGCAAGAACACCTCCTGTCGGTTCAAGTTACCCCAGGTTGAAATCGAGAACACCTGTGCCGCGCTGATGGGGACGGTGGCGCAAGATGATCGGGTACTCCCACGGATCGTGGCCAAGTTCAACCAACGGCTCAAGACATGCCAACCGCGCCTTGCAAGCGAGCGGTGGCGGCTGGAATCGGAGCTGCGCCAGGTGAACGCGGAGGCACAGATCCTGCTGGGGAAGGTGGAGGGGCTTGAGGAAGCCCGGATTTTCGCTCAGGAGCGCCTCAGGGAGCTTGCGGACAAGCGGCGGCACATTGAGGCCGAGCTGGAGAGAATACGGCTCCAGATGGCCGATTTGACCAGCCAGGAGGTTGACGAGATAGCCATCCGGCGGATGCTCCAGGATTGCCAGGTGATCTTCACCCAGGAGATGCAGCCGTTCAAGCGCAAGGAGCTGCTCAGGGCTTCGATCCAGCGGATCGAATTGTCGGACAAGGAGTGCCGGGCTGCTGTAAAATTGGGTTCTGCGACCCTGAGTTCTGATCGGTTGAGCGGAGCAAACTCGTTCCCGCATACGGACCGGGGAGCCACTTACTGGGGGAGGGCCTTGCGCCCTCCCTCCAGTAAATGTTCCTGGGGGTCAGGGCGAGAAGGGAGCCCCGCGGGACGCGAAAAAACTAGCCTGCTTTTCTGGCTTGATAGGAAGAAAGAAAATCTTTGGCTCTTTGAATTTGCCGTTGAGCATCCTTGAATACTTCTTCAGGCTTCGGCCGGATTTGCGAAGGACCAAATGTTTGCACATCCCACTGCTCCATTTCCGGAGTAAAGCTTGTATCAAGCAATTGATTTAATTCCGCAATGCCCTGATGATGCAGGTCCCATTTGAGACTGCGCGCCTCTTCCAGAAGCTTAAACACCGGTTGTAATTTCCGCCCAATTCCTTCCACCTCGGCTTTCATCTTGTAGAGAAGTTCCTGTTCTTCTTGTTGCGATTTACCCTTCGCGGCGTCTGTATATTTACGTTTCGTATCAAAAGACAGCTGTTGGAGTTGATGTGCTTCGCCGGAAAGTTGAATTTCTGCGTCAACCACTTGTTTGCGTAATGCTTTGAGAAGCTCAATCTCGGCTTCAATATCACGGCGATTTATTCCGTGAATGATTTCTCCGGAATCAACCGCCGGCCGTTTCGAAGCGGCAGTTGCTGCGGCCGCATTCAAGTGCTTGGAATCGTTTAATAATTGAACGGCTGTTTCCTCGTTGATTGGGATGATAGCGGCATTTTCATCCACAACCGCTCCTTCCCGTTGTTTTTGTACAAGAAAATAGGAAAAACCAGATGGCAAGAGCGCTTGAACATCTGGTTTGGTTTGAGGAAACACCTGAGCTTCTTCTTTTTTTCTTGGGTCCTGCCATAACACGTCTTGCGTGTCCAATCGCCAAGGCCCGTAGGTATTGTAATCAATGACATTGACTTGCGATGACCCCAGGTTGTGATTATTCGCAAAACGTTGCCATAAAACCCGATCTGGATCTTTCGGGAGCTGGATGATGACACCGTCCTGTGGTGATTGCTGAACGTCTGTTCCCCGCGAGAGGAGAGGGGAAGGTGAAAGTTTTGTCTTTAAAACCTGCATTTTTTCCGACCGGTTCTTTATCAAAATCAGAGAAGGTTCAAAACCTTTCCTCATGATGCCAAGAAAAAAGGGCGCCGCGGGGAAATTTCTTAACTCGATTTCTCCGTTTGTAGAAGTTTGAACCATTCCGCCTGGCGAAAGAGCGTCGCCGGCAATAACAAGCACTTGCGCGCCAGCGACTGGCGTTCCTTCCGTGTCTGTCACCGTGAGATTGACATTTTCTGACCGCGCGATTCCTTTTTTTGTGCACCCACTCGATCCCTGCACAAGAAAAGCGAACAAAACAATGACAATGACTGTCCCCATCTGAAAACGTTTCACGTCATAATGAGCCATTGATAATATCCTTTGTTTGAGATCCAGCAGGTGGTGAGGGGCCGAACTGCCGGCTGGCTTTCTCTATTTCTTCTTGAAGACGGCGGCGGATCAGGGAAAGCGTGTAGGGATCAAAGTCTTTCTCGATGATCTTGATAAGGGATTCGACCACTCCGTCAAACACGGGATGGTTGGGCTGGCCGTTGACGGTGAACCGGAGGTCGAGCACCGGATGGCGATTGAGCGCCTGGAGCACCAGGGTGCTTTGGGGGCTCCAGGAGACGGCGGCGCGCATCTGGTGGTCAAGAAGCCGCAGATGATGTCCGGAATCGATCGTCTCTGCGGTCAGCCGCATTTCCGACTGCAGGGTGATGAACCCTTTATCGAACAACACCGGAGAGGAACTGGCATAGAGGGGCATCAGCGGTTCAAGGTCGATCTGGTTCAGGCGTACCGTTCCCCGGACTTCCGCTCTCCGATGCCGCAGGTGGATATTAAAGTCGCCGCGCCGGTGGGCGGGGAATAGCCCCTTGACCGATAGAGCTTTCCATTCCGTGTCGCCGTTCTTCAGCCACTGAAGCCCATCCAGTCGGATCTCCAGATTCCTCACCAGAAGGGGTTCCATAAAGCGGTTCGTGAGTACGGCGCCACCCCGTAGACTCAGATGGTTGATGAGAAAGCGAGTCGGAGGGGTGGGTTGTCTGGTTTGGCCGGCTTGGTTTGCCTCGCGTCTGAGCCGCTCGTAGAGGTTAAAGAGCCAATCCTGATACTTCCATCCATAAAGGGGTTCGGTCGATGGTTTGAGCTGGACCAGCCGTTCCCAATTAAACACGCCCTGAAAATCTTTCACAATTTCAATCTCTGCCTGCTCGAGCGCGAGCGCCCTCAGATCGCGCCGGCCTCTCAGCCATGAAAGGAGGGCGGGGCGTGCGGTCGCGTGCGCCGCAGACAGCACGCGGGTGCCCGGCGTTGCGGTATCGAAGACCTCGATCCCTTCGGCCTTCAGAGTTAGGAAGAGTGGGTGAAAATGGGCGCTGCGAATGGCGACGCGGACCGGCGCGTTGTCGTTGAGAGCTCGCAGGAGTGCGCTTGTGATGGTCTGCGAGGAGGCCGACGCGACCCAAGCGTCAACCCCCCACAGCATCAGGAATGCAGCCGGTATGGCTAAAAGCAGGCGACGTTTGAACCCGAGCTCAGAGTTCATTTTCTATCTTGCGCATGATCCTTTTAATCAATTCCAAATATTTTTTGACAGGGGAGTTTTACGGTCCCAAAGAATACCCGCGACATCCTTGACCGCCAATTTCATATAACGCTCAATTTGGTCCGGATTATAGCGCATTCAATGCCCTCCTTTTATAATTATACGTTGGAGCGGTACTCCTTTTCGGGAGTATACTGAACCCAGATCAGGAGGTGGCGCGATGAAGAAGACCTGGTTACAGGGGTTCATCCTGGCGTTGGTTATTGTAGGGGTGGTTTCCATCTTCCGGGTTCCCGCGGGAATCTCAAGTGAAAAGGCAAGTCTGCAGGACGCGTCCGTTGAAGGTTCCGTCGTTTCTCTCGATCAATCCTCTCCCACTCCGGTCCTCGATTTAAAGACAGCTGACGACAAGATCATCAAGATAAACATCGATAGCGAAACCACCGTTTTGGAGGATAACCGGGTCAGTTCGTTGAGCCAGCTGGCTCCCGGCCAGCGCGTGAAGGTCCATTACGGGACCAAAAACGGCAAGCAAGTCACCACTTCCATTGTCATCATCTCGCCCCTTCTCAGTTTCCCGCCTGCGAATGAGCAGCCCCAACCCCTTGCTGAGTAGTGCGCGTTTTTCACCGACAAATAAACCTAAAGGAGGGGCGCCATGTTGTCATGGTCACTGGCGTTTTTTGTCATCGCGATCATCGCCGGCATTTTCGGCTTCACGGGAATAGCCGCCGGTGCCGTCGAAATCGCGAAAATCCTGTTTCTGCTTTTCCTCGTGTTGTTCCTCGTGTCTCTTGTCTTCGCACTGCTCTTAGTGCGCCCCCGGACTTAAATGAGCGCCTTTGCCGATCGGATCGTCCGGGCCGCGAGATTTGACCCGAGTTTGTATGAAGAAGTGGAGGCGGACCAGGCCGCTTTCCCTCAGGCCGCGGCCACGGTGGTTTTATCAAGCGTTGCAGCGGGATTGGGACTGCTTTGGCCTGGAGTAGGCCTGGAAGGGTTGTTTTGGGGCACCGTGGCGGCCCTCGTGGGATGGGTTGCCTGGGCGTGCGTGATCTGTTTTGTGGGAACTCAACTGCTCCCGGGATCTCAGACCTCCTCCAACGTGGGGGAGGTGTTGCGGTGCATTGGGTTTGCCAGCGCCCCCGGCTTGATCCGCGTTCTGGGGGTGTTTGCGCCGATCCGGCCGGTTATTTTCCTTGTCGCTTCGGTTTGGATGCTGGCCGCCACGATCGTGGCTGTCCGGCAGGCGCTTGATTATTCAAGCACACTCAAGGCGGCTGTTGTCTGTCTCATCGGATGGGTGATTCAAATCCTGGTACTTGTCGCCATCCTGCGGCTTAGCGGAGCGCCCTACCTGGTTGTAGCCCCCTAGTCCTATCTACGGGTCGCAGAGAAGTAACAATTGGAGGAAAAATAGGAGGGCAGAATCATGAGAATATTTCGATCGTTGGTTTGTATGGCCTTGGCGGGTCAGCTGGCGGCTTGCGGAACCTTGATGCATCCTGAGCGCAAAGGGCAAAAAGACGGAAGGTTGGACGCGGGCATCGTTATTTTGGACGCGATCGGTTTGTTGTTTTTTATCATTCCGGGTGTGATTGCGTTTGCGGTTGATTTTTCCAATGGAACGATTTATTTGCCGCCGGGCGCGTCCAGTTCCTTGGATCAAAAGAAGATGAAGGTGGTTAAGTTCGATTCCAAGCATGCGACCGCAGCGGACGTTGAAGCGATCATCTATCAAGAAACCGGCCGGCGCGTCAAGCTGAACCAGGAGAACATGGAAGTTTCCCGGCTGGAATCTCTGGGCGAGGTGGAGAAGCGGTTGAACGATCGTGCCGGTTGAAGACGAATACTCGTTCGCGTGTCCCTACTGCGCCGCGGAGATCTCAATGGCGGTGGATTACACCGGCGGTCGGCACCAGTCCTTCGCTTATGACTGCGAAGTCTGCTGCCAACCGATCGCGATCCGGCTTGAGGTGGGGGCGGGCGGTGTGACCGCTTTTAGCGCCGAGCGGGAGTCTTAAGTTTACCGCCGGTGGCGGCGGGGGTAGCCGAAGTGCCGGGTTCCGCCAAATGAACGGCGCTGCTGCGGGTGCTGTTGCTGACGGCGTTGCTGCTGCGGGGCGTGGCCCCGCTGAGGGACCGAGGAAAAGCGCTCCGCAGGCAGGCCGGGGTGCTGGGCCAGCGGGATGGAGGTCCGGATGATCTTTTCGATGCCCTGCACGTCGTTCCCCTGGTCCGGGGTCGCGAACGTGATGGCGTGGCCTTCGCGCCCGGCCCGGCCGGTGCGCCCGATCCGGTGGACGTAGTTCTCCGGGTCATCGGGCAGATCGTAGTTGACCACCAGCTCGATGCCGGTCACATCGATGCCGCGCGCCGCGATGTCGGTGGCGACCAGGATGCGGTACTTCCCCGATTTGAATCCAGCCAGCGCTTCCTTCCTCTGGCTTAAGCTCCGGTTGGCGTGGATCTCGGCCGCCGGGTGGCCCGTGGTCCGGAGATGGCGCGTGACCTTCTGCGCCCCTCGCTTCGTCCGCACGAACAGCAGCACCGAAGCGGTGTAGCGGGTCAGGATCTCGCCGAGCAGCCGGTCTTTCCGGTCTTTGCTGACCACGAACAGTTCCTGCGAAACCCGTTCGGCCGTGGTTCCGGTGGGCGCGATCTCGGTGCGGACCGGCAGCTGCATGTAGGCGGCCGCGATCTTCACGATGCTGGCCGGCATGGTCGCCGAGAAGAGCATGGTTTGCCGGTCCTTGGGGATCAGCCGGAGGATCCGTTCGATCTGCGGCGCGAAGCCCATGTCCAGCATCCGGTCGGCCTCGTCCAGCACCAGGATGGCGACGTCGTCGAGCCGCGTGTTGCGCTGTTCAAGGTGGTCGATCAGGCGGCCGGGTGTCGCGATCAGGATCCGGGGGCTGTTTCTCAGGGCCTGGAGCTGCTGGTGCATAGACTCCCCGCCGATGATCACCGCGGACTTCATCCGGAACGTTGAGGTGAGCTTCGCGAGCGCGTCGTTGATCTGGAGCGCGAGCTCCCGGGTGGGGGCCAGCACGAGGCCTTTGCCTTTTTTCTGCGCGAGGCGCTGGATCATCGGGATGCCGAACGCCAGCGTCTTGCCGGTCCCGGTCTGCGCGATGCCGATAATGTCCTTGCCCTCGATCGCGATCGGAATGGCTTTGTGTTGAATGGGCGTGGGGACCGTGAACTTCAGGGAGTCGAGCACTTGCAGGAGCCCCGGCGCGATGCCGAGCCCGTAGAAGCTGGATTGTTGGGGTGATGTCATTTTTCTATCATAATCTTTTATCTGAGTAATTCGGTATCTTTTTAGTAGAATGAGCTGGGTCGTTGATGGAGAGACGGCCCACACAAAAGGAGAATGACTCAATGGCGTATCAACAAGGTGGTGGTTTTGGCGGCGGACAGCGGGAGATGTTCAAGGTTGTTTGCTCGGATTGCAAGAAGGAATGCGAAGTCCCGTTCAAGCCCAGTGGCGATCGTCCGGTCTACTGCAAGGATTGCTTCTCGAAGCGCAAAGGCGGCGCCCGCTAGTCCAGCCCGCTTACTCCAAGTAGTTTTTTCCCCATGAAGTGGTTCCATCTGGCTGTCGGCGGCCTGGCGGGCACGTTTGCCCGCTACCTCCTGGCGGGGGCCGTTCATTCCGCATTGGGGGCGGATTTTCCTTACGGGACGCTGACAGTGAACCTGGCCGGTTGTTTTCTGATCGGGTTTCTGGCGGCTCTGGCGGAGGATAAGTTTCTTCTGGGGCCGTCAGCGCAGCTGATGTGGATGGTGGGATTCTGCGGGGCGTTCACCACGTTCTCGACCTTCATGCTGGAGACATCCAATCTGGCGAGAGACGGAGAGACGTGGAGAGCGTTGCTGAACGTTTTGCTCAGCGTGGCCGCGGGATTCCTGGTTTTTCGGCTGGGTGTGTTCCTGGCGGAGCTTTTTTAAGCGCAGGAGTTTATCGTCCATGAGCGCCGATGAGAACAAGCAGGACCAGTTCCTCAAGAAGGCCCAACTGTGGATTGCCGTGCTGGTGGGAACGATCACTCTGGCGGTCGGAATCTACAATGCCAAAAGTCTCTTTTTTTCCAAGAAGGGACCGGGCGGGGTTTCCGTATCGGTGAAGACGCAGCAGAGCCAACCGGTGGCGCAGGCCCGGGTGGAGCTGTTCAGCGCCGCCAACGCGGTGGTGGTTTCTTCCTCGACCGATGCCCAGGGGGAGTTTCAGAAGAAGGGACTGGCGCCCGGCAATTACTCTCTCAAGATCACCGCGACCGGTTATGAGACGGCGGTAGCCGCCATCGCGGTGCAGCCCGAAGAGACCGCCCAGTTTAATATTGTTCTCCAGTCCACCGGCAGTCCGGTCAAGTCCGCGATCGAGGAAGTGGGCGCGGGCTGGATCCGCTCTCTGGGCGGCTCGAAGGAAAAGGAGAAAGTGAACGGATCGTAATCTGAAATTCATCCTCCAGTCAGCCCGCCTCCGTATACTTCTAAGTGGAATGAGTAAAAAGAAAAAGGAGGTGCGGCATGGTCACTCAGCATCTGCGCCGTTCCAGCATAATCGGCGTGATCGCAGCATGGGCTTTGGTGATCGGTATTTCTCCGGGGCGGGCGTTTGCTCTGCCAACCTCTTCGGTGGCGTCGGTTCAGACGGCCTCGGTCCGGGATGTCCAAATTGAAGCGATCGTAAGCGCTCTCTCCACGACGCCGCGGGCGCGGATGCATCTGCGGATGGTGGGGATCAGCCCGGCGCAGCTGCGGGAAAAATTGGCCCGGCTGGATGATGTCCGATTGGCCCAGGTGGCCCAGAAGGCGGATGCCGTGAAAGCCGGCGGCGAGCTGGGGCTGATCATCGGGTTGCTGGTGCTGACGATCCTGATCATCGTTGTGGTGATGCTGCTGGACAAGAAAATCGAGATTAAAGACGAAGATTAGAGGCGCCAATGGCACGGGCTCTGCTTTGGATCTTTCTGGCAGGCCTGGCCGGGTGCGCTTCGATCCCGACTTCGCCGGCCCGGCCGCCTGAACCTGAGGATGGTCGGGCTGTTCATTTTATCAAAGGCGTGCCGCCGGTAGCCCAGCGCGCGTACCAGTGCGGTCCGGCCGCGCTGGAATCGGCGCTGCGCCGGTGGGGCCGGTCAGCGGCCGCCGATGAAATTGGCCGGTCGCTGGCGGTCAGCGGCCGCGGTGTTTTGGATTTTGCGCTGGTGCAGGCGGCCCGGGACAAGGGATTCTGGACCGAAGTTCGGGAAGGCCGGCCGGAAGACCTGCATACGTGGATTCGCCGGGACATCCCTCCCATTGTCCTGCTTCACGCGGCGCCGCTGGGCATTCCGGTTTACCATTACATCCTGCTTCGAGGATTCAATGACACCGAAGGAATTTTTTACGCAAATACCGGCCAGGCCGAAACCCGGGCCATCCGGTATGGGCCTTTTTCGAAGCGTTGGAAAGAGGCCGGTTACTGGACGCTGATCGTTTGCCCGCCGGAACGGGTCGACTGGGAAGTCACGGAAGCGCAGGCGGCCGAGTTGGGGGTCTTCCTGGAGCAGAAAGGCCGGCTGGACCTGGCTGAGCGGTGGTACCGGACGGCGATCGAGAAAAATCCGAAGAGCTTGATGGGCCGCTTTAACCTGGCCACCGTCTATTTGCAGGTGGGGCGGCAGGCGGAAGCGAAAGAGATCTATCAACAGCTGTTTAAGGAGGAGCCCGGATGGGCTCCCGCCGGCAACAATCTGGCCTGGCTCTGGCTGGAAGAGGGAAAGCCGGCGGAGGCGCTGCGCGTCATTGAGCATGCTTTTCAGAACGGGGCCGAGCGGCGCTACGATATCCTGGACACGCTGGGTCTGGCCTACGGTCGGCTTCGCCGGTACGCGCAGGCCCGCCAGTGTTTTATCGAGGCGCTGGAAAAGGTCCCTGCGGAGCATCCGGAACGGAAGCGGCTCATCCGTGCCCATCAGGCGGAGTTCCCGGCATTGTAAGCCGGACGATTTTCCTTGCAATCGGGTGGGCAGGGTGTATAGTAAGCACGTTGTGAGTAAGTTTTGAAACGGCAGGTTGAAGTACCAATACAGGTTACTAGACGACTGCGAAGCTCTTACTCAAGCCGCAGTCTTTTTTGTTTATTGGGCTTCTCCTGAGTCACGTTGAGAAAGGAAGGTTATCCAATTTTGCATGGCTAAAGGTACAGTTAAGTGGTTTTCGGACCAGAAGGGGTACGGTTTCATCACCCCGGAGAATGGCAAGGATGTGTTTGTCCATTTTTCCGCGATCCAAGGCGAGGGTTTCAAGACCCTGCGCGAGGGTGAGGCGGTTGAGTTTGACATCACCACCGGCCCCAAGGGCGAGCAGGCTTCCAACGTGAAGCGGCTCTCTCCGGTCGCGTAAGATTTCGATCTACGCGTGATGGTTGCAGGCCCAGGAGCGAACCTCCTGGGCCTTGCTTTTTTGTGATAAAATAAACTTTCATATGAACTCGGAATCGTCCATTCCTCCAGAGCCGAAAATTGTTCGTTTCGGCCGCTGGCTCACCAAGCGGCGGGGCATTTTGCTGACGCCGCTCTTCGTGGCCGCGCTGATGGCCGCCCGTTGGGCCCGGACTCCCTGGCTGGAACTGGGCCAGGATCTGCTGGCGCTGGCCTGTTTGGCGGGCGGAACCTGGCTGCGGAGCACGGCGGCCAGCTACCACGACAGCAACCAGGATGATGAACCGGTGACCGCCGGTCCTTACGCCTGGGTGCGCCATCCGCTGTATCTGGCCAATTTCCTTTTAGGGTTAGGGATCGTGCTGGCTGCCGGGTGGTGGCCGATGGTGCTTTTTTACGTCTTGTTTTTTCTGCCCATTCATACGGTGATTGCCCGGGCGGAAGAGGTCCACCTGACGGCGCAGTACGGAGAGAAATACGAGCGGTACCGCCAGGCTGTTCCGGCGATCTTGCCCTGGAGGCCGTTCGCGGGGCCGCGGTATGGCGGGCGGGCCCGGTACAAGTGGGAGCACGGCAAGGAAGGACTCAAGCCGATCGGATACGCGGCTGGATTTCTTGCGTTGCTGGCATGGAAGGAATTGCGCACCTTGTGGATCCTGCCGCCGGCGCCGCCGCTTCCATGGGCGGCACTTCTGGCCGCCGCAGTTCTGGCCGTGTGGGCGGTGGCGTACCGCGCGAAGATGCGATGGGCGTGGATGCGGGCGCTCCAAACGATCCTGGCGGTTGGATCTGTTTTATTGCTGGCCCTGCAGGTTCCCGGCCTGTGGGTCAGCGCGACAAAGGAGCCGGCCGCGCCGGTTTCTCCGGTTGCGGCTGCCGGTCCGGCGGTTTTTGACGCGGCGCCGGTCCGGGCGGAAAAACCGGCGGCAGCCCTGGATCAGGACATCGAGCCGCCGGAAGAGTCCGGTGCGTTGGGATGGGTCAACCGGCAGTTTTGGTCCCATCTGGAAATGGTGGCCGGGATTGGCGTGTTCGGCATTTCCGCTCTTTCCGAGCAGGCCTACGAGGGTGATACGGCTCAACGCGGACATGAACTGGGAGAGGCCAGCGCGGCGGGAGCCATCAGCGCGGTGGCTGCTGTTTTCCTTAAACAATGGCATGAGTTCCATCGGGGCGCTTTCTCAACATCTCCCCGCAGCACTTGGGAAACTTATGTCCGGCCGGTCGTTCAAGAGGACGGGGTAGGTGTGGTGACCGTCTTGAAGCGGCGTTTTTAGCCGGCACGGGTTTCAATCGAGATCGATAAGGCGGCCCTGAAGCGGGCCGTTTCACTTTTTGGAGCGTTCGGAATAATTCCATGAAACAGCTGGAAAAACTGGAAAGCCAGTCGGTCTATATCCTGCGAGAGGCCTATGCTCAGTTCAAGAGCCTGGCGATGCTCTGGTCGATCGGGAAGGACAGCACCGTGCTGCTCTGGCTGACCCGCAAGGCGTTTTTCGGCCATGTGCCGTTCCCGCTGGTCCACATCGACACCAGCTTCAAGATCCCCGAAATGATCGCGTATCGGGATCGGTTGGCGCTGGACTGGAAGCTGAACATGGTGGTCGGCCGCAACGACCAGGCGCTGGCGGAAGCCCGGACGTTTCCGGCCGGGAAGCTGACGCGCGTGGAGTGCTGCCGGACGCTGAAGACCGATGCTCTGTCGAACACGCTTTCCGGAAAATGGCCGCGGATGCGGATGGACCATGCCACGGGCCGCTACGTGCCGGACACCCACAAGGAGCCGTACACCGGCGTCATTGTGGGGGTCCGGGCCGACGAGGAAGGCAGCCGGTCGAAGGAGCGGTACTTCTCTCCGCGGACCAAGGAAAGCGGGTGGGACGTGGGCGACCAGCCGCCGGAGTTGTGGAACCAGTTCAAGACCGATTTCGCGCCCGGCACGCACATCCGAATCCATCCTCTGCTGGACTGGACCGAGCTCGACATCTGGGAATACATCGACCAGGAAAAGATCCCGGTCGTGCCGCTCTATTTCGATCAGGGCAAAGGGGAGCGGTACCGGTCGCTGGGCTGCTATCCCTGCACGTTCCCCATCAAATCCACGGCCAGGAACGTGAAGGAGATCATCGAAGAGCTCAAGACCGGCAAACTGCGCAATATCGCCGAGCGGTCGGGCCGGGCCCAGGACGCCGAAGACGCGGGGGGCTTGGAGACCTTGCGGCGGGAAGGGTACATGTGAACATCGTCATCGTCGGCCACGTGGATCATGGCAAGAGCACGCTGGTGGGCCGCCTGCTGGCCGATACCGGCTCCCTGCCGGAAGGCAAGCTGGAGATGGTGAGAGAGGAATGCCGCCGCAACGCCAAGCCGTTCGAGTACGCGTTCCTGCTGGATGCGCTCAAGGACGAGCGGCAGCAGGGGATCACCATCGACACGGCCCGCGTCTTCTTCAAGAGCAAAAAGCGGGAGTACATCATCATCGACGCGCCCGGGCACATTGAGTTTCTTAAAAACATGGTGTCCGGCGCCGCCCGCGCGGAAGCGGCGCTGCTGGTCATTGACGCCGAGGAGGGGATCCAGGAGAACTCCAAACGGCACGGATACCTTCTATCCATGCTGGGGATCCGGCAGGTCGCGGTCTGCGTGAATAAGATGGACCGGGTCGGGTACGACCGGAAGGTATTCGACCGGATCGAAAAAGAGTACCGGAAATTCCTGAAAGAGATCGGATTGGAGCCGAAGCTGTTCCTTCCGCTGGCGGCCCTTGAAGGCGAGAATCTGATTGAGCCCTCCTCCAGGATGGCCTGGTTCAAGGGGCCGTCGGTGCTGGGCGTGCTGGACTCGTTCGAAAAGGCGCCCACGATCGAGAAGAAGCCGTTCCGGTTTCCGGTGCAGGCGGTGTACAAGTTCACCGAGGACGGGGACAACCGACGGATTGTGGCCGGGCGCGTGGAGTCGGGGACGGTCTCGGCGGGAGACGCCGTGGTGTTCCTGCCGTCCAACAAGCGGTCCGTCATCCAATCGATCGAGGGTTTCAACACATCCGCAAAGACCTCAGCGGGCGCCGGTGTTTCGACCGGCGTAACGCTGACTGAACAGATCTACGTGAACCGCGGGGACATCATGTGCCGCGCGGAGGAGATCCTTCCTCAAGTCAGTTCGCTGCTGCGGGTGGAGCTGTTCTGGATGGGCCGGCGGCCGATGGTTCTGGAGCGGCCGTACAAACTGAAGCTGGCGACCGCGCAATGCGTGGTGCGGATCAAGAAGATCGAGCGGGTCATCGATGCGGCCGATCTGAAGAAGGCGCAGAAGAAAGAGATCGAGCGGCACGATGTGGCCCGCTGCGTCCTGGAAGCCGCGGCACCGCTGGCTTTCGACACGGCCCATGATCTGGAGACGACTGGCCGGTTCGTGATCGTCGATGAGTATGATATTGCCGGCGGCGGCATCGTGCTGGAGGCCATCGACGACCAGCAGGCGCAGCTGCGCCAACAGGTGGCTCAGCGGGAGGAACAGTGGGACTTCAGCATTGTGGAGCCGGAAGAGCGGGCGGCCCGCTACGGGCACCGGCCCGCGCTGGTGCTTCTGACCGGGAAGGCCGGGTTGGACAAGCGCGGCATCGCCAAGATCCTGGAAAAACAGCTCTTCGAAGAGGGAATGAAGAGTTATTTGCTGGGGACCGGCAACCTTTTGCGGGGACTGAATGCCGACATCGAGCAGCACCGGCTGGAACGGCACGAGCATGTGCGCCGGATGGGAGAGGTGGCCCACTTATTTCTGGACGCCGGAGTCATCGTGGTGGCGACGGCCAGCAATCTGAACGAAGCCGAGCTGAAAGAACTTCACCAGGTGATGTCCGGAGAGACGGTGCTGGTCGCGCATGCGGGTCCCATGACCTTCCGGGAAGGGGTCGTGGACCTTCATCTGGATTCCGACGCGGGTCCCCAGCGAAACGCGGCGCGCATTTATCAGCTGTTGCGGGACCGGGGGATTCTGAACATCTTGTGATACAATCCCTTCAAAGGAAGGGAGGTGCCCATGACAGGCTCGAATTGCGCCGTGTGCAAGGGTGTGGGTTTGCTGGTGGGGATCGGTGCTTTGAACTGGGGGTTGGTGGCGTTTTGGGGTGTGGACCTCGTGGCGAAAGCGCTGGGATCCATGACCACTCCGGCCAAAGTCGTTTACGGGTTGATAGGGCTGGCGGGTCTGATCAAGCTCATCTCCCTCGTCAAACCTTGTCCGTGCTGCAGCGGCGGCGGGTGCGGGACGAAAAAGTAACTGTTTTCTCGGTAAGCTTACCAAAAGGGCGTCCGGTGTTTCAGCCGGACGCCTTTTTGCTTTTGGAGAGGTCCTGATGGCGGAGAGCTGGGTCTTGGCGGGGGACCGATTCCGGTTGGAGGGGGTCGAGGGACTGTCCGTGTTCACGACGACCCGGGTCTTAGGGATGCCGGCCGGGGAATTCAGTTCGCGGGAATTGCGGCAGACGGCGGAAAAAGCCGGCCTGCGACCGGCGGCCGTGGCCGGGATGCAGCAAGTTCACGGGTGCGGGCTGGAACGAGCGGGAGAGACCGAGGATCGGGTGGTTTCCTCCTGTGATGCGTTGATTACCGATCGTTCCGATGTTGCGCTGGCGGTCCGAACGGCGGATTGTCTTCCCGTGATCGGCTGGGACCGGGCCCGCGGGGTGCTGGGCGTGGCGCATGCCGGCTGGCGCGGCGTGAAGGCGGGGATCCTCTCCCGATGGGTGGGGGAGCTGGGTGCCCAGGGACTGTCCGTGGCGATCGGGCCGGGGATCGGCTCCTGCTGTTATGAAGTCGGCCCGGAGTTCGAGGCCTGGGCCGCGCCGTTTCTGCGGCGCGAAGCAGAGCGCCGGTTCTTCGATCTGAAAGAGGCGGCGATCCGGCAGATTCGGGAAGCCGGCGCAGAGCGGATCGTCTGCGCTTCCTGGTGCACGGCCTGCACGCCGGAGTGCCATTCGTACCGCCGCGAGCGCGAGCTTGCCCGCCGGATGGTCACGTTCGCCCTGCTGCAAAGTTAGAGCGGGATGATAAAATAGTTCTATGGCACTGACCCCTTCCACAATGCTGGCGCTGGGAACGAAGGCGCCCGATTTCAAACTGCCGGACGCGGTGAGCGGGAAGAACGTTTCGCTCGCCGATTTCTCCGGAAAGAAGGCCCTGCTCGTGATGTTCATCTGCCGCCATTGTCCGTACGTCCAGCATATTAAGGAAGGGCTGGCGCAGCTTGGAAAAGACTACGCGGGCAAGGACGCCACGCTCGTCGCCATCAGCGCCAACGACGCGAAAAACTATCCGGACGACGCGCCGGAATCTCTGAAGGCGTTCGCGAAGGAAGAGGGTTTTGCTTTTCCGTTTCTGCACGATGAGACCCAAAAAACCGCCCAGCAGTACACGGCTGCCTGCACGCCCGATTTCTTTCTCTTCGACAAGGACCGGAAACTCGTTTACCGCGGCCAGATGGACGACAGCCGGCCGGGCAACGGCAAACCGGTGACCGGCCGCGACCTGCGGGCGGCGCTGGAGGCCGTGCTGGCCGGCAAGCCCGTGAACCCGGATCAAAAGCCCAGCATCGGCTGCAACATCAAGTGGAAGAAGGGCAACGAACCGGCGTACTTCCCGCATTAAATTGAAACGGGTCGTTATTGAGGGGGTTTCGCCCGAGATTGACGGCGGGCGTTTTCCGGTCAAGCGGATCGCCGGCGATGAAGTGCGGGTGGAAGCCGACCTGTTTGCCGACGGCCATGAGCCGGTGGAAGGATCCCTCCTCTTCAAACACGAAGCCGACCGCACGTGGACCGAAGTCCCTCTGAAGCCGCTTGAAAACGACCGCTGGACCGCCTCCTTCACCGTTTCCAAGCTGGGTACTACCCTTTACACGCTAAAGGGCTGGGTGGCGGGCGGGAAGAAGAACGCCATCGCATACGGAAAGGAACTGAAGGTCCAAGTGGACCGAGGATTGGCCCGGTTCAGCGCCTGGTACGAGCTTTTCCCCCGTTCCTGCGGGTCCTTTAAGGACACGGAGAGCCGGCTCCCTTACATCGCTTCGATGGGGTTCGACGTCCTCTATCTGCCCCCGATCCATCCGATTGCCCGCATCATGCGCAAGGGAAAGAACAACCGGGTCGGGGCCGAACCCGGAGATCCCGGCTCCCCCTGGGCCATCGGAGCCAAGGAGGGCGGCCATAAGTCCATCCACCCGGAACTGGGGACGCTGGACGATTTTCGCCGGCTGGTGAAGAAGGCCGGCGATCTTGGGGTAGAAACGGCGCTCGACATCGCGTTCCAATGCTCGCCGGAGCACCCGTATGTCCGGGAACACCCCGAATGGTTCCGGCACCGGCCGGACGGGTCCATCCAGTACGCCGAGAACCCGCCCAAGAAATACGAAGACATCTATCCGTTTGATTTCGAATCCAAACAATGGAAAGCGCTGTGGGAAGAGCTCAAATCCATTTTTCTTTTTTGGGCCGATCAGGGGGTGAGGATCTTCCGGGTGGACAACCCGCACACGAAACCGTTCGATTTCTGGGAATGGGTGATCGGCGAGGTACGCGCGAAACATCCGGACGCGATCTTTCTTTCCGAGGCCTTCACGCGGCCGAAGATTATGTTTCACCTGTCAAAACTGGGGTTCACCCAGTCCTACACCTATTTTTGCTGGCGCAATACGCGCTGGGAGCTGGCCGACTACTTCACCGAGTTGACGCAAGGACCCGCGAAAGAGTTTTTCCGGCCCTGCCTTTGGCCCAACACGCCGGATATCCTGACCGAGTTTCTCCAAAAAGGCGGCCGGCCGGCCTTCGCGGCCCGGTTTGTGCTGGCGGCCACGCTGGGTTCCAGTTATGGGATTTACGGGCCGGCGTTCGAGCTGTGCGAGAATCAGCCGCGGGATCCCGGCAGTGAGGAATATCTCAACTCCGAAAAATATGAGATCAAGCATTGGGACGTGGACCGGCCGGACGGGCTGAAGGATCTCATCACGCGGGTGAACCGGATTCGCCGGGACCATCCCGTGCTTCACCGGAACGAGGGGCTGGTCTTTCATCCGTCGGACAACGACCAGCTGATCTGTTACAGCAAGCAATCGCCGAAGGGCGGTTCGCCGCTGTTGGTGGTGGTGAACCTGGACCCGCATCACCGGCAGGGCGGGTCGGTGGATTTGCCGCTGGACCGGTTCGGTGTCACGGCGGGGAAGCCGTTTGAGGTGGAAGACCTTTTGAACGGCACCCGCTACAACTGGCAGGGGCCGCGGAACTTTGTCGAACTGGATCCCGCCGCTGCCTCAGCGCACATCTTCCGCGTAAAGGGTTGAGTGGACGATTCCCTCTGGTATAAAAATGCCATTCTGTACGAGCTGCACGTCCGGGCTTTCTTCGACGGCAACGGCGATGGGATCGGTGACTTCAAGGGTCTGCGGCAGAAGCTCGGCTACCTGCAGGACCTGGGGGTCAACGCGCTGTGGCTGCTCCCGTTCTACTCCTCTCCGCTGAAGGACGACGGCTACGACATCGCCGATTATCGGAACATTCATCCCTCGTACGGCACGCTGGCCGACTTCAAGGCGTTCCTGCGGGAGGCGCACCGGCGGGGGCTGCGCGTGATCACGGAGCTGGTGGTGAACCACACGTCCGATCAGCACCCGTGGTTCCAAAAGGCCCGCCGGGCCAAGCCCGGTTCGCCGGCCCGGGATTTCTATGTTTGGAGCGAGACGCCGGACCGGTACCGGGACGCGCGGATCATCTTCAAGGATTTTGAGAAATCCAACTGGACGTGGGACCCCGTCGCGAAGCAGTATTACTGGCACCGTTTCTATTCGCACCAGCCGGACCTGAACTACGATAATCCCGAGGTGCGCCGGGCCGTGCTGGACGTCGCGGATTTCTGGCTGGAGATGGGTGTGGACGGCATGCGGCTGGACGCAGTGCCGTACCTGGTCGAGCGGGAAGGGACCAGCTGTGAGAACCTGGCGGAAAGCCACGCGTTCCTCAAAGAACTGCGCCGCCATGTGGATGGCCGGTTCAAGAACCGGATGCTGCTGGCCGAAGCCAACCAGTGGCCGGAAGAGGCGAGCGCTTATTTCGGCCAGGGCGATGAATGCCACATGGCTTTTCATTTCCCGGTGATGCCGCGGCTGTTCATGGGGATCCGGCTGGAAGACCGGTTCCCGATCGTAGACATCCTCCAGCAGACGCCGGCGATCCCCGACAGTTGCCAGTGGGCCCTGTTCCTGCGCAACCACGATGAGCTGACGCTGGAGATGGTGACTGACGAGGACCGCGACTACATGTGGCGGGTCTACGCGAGCGATCCCGAGGCCCGGCTCAACCTGGGAATCCGGCACCGGCTGGCCCCTCTGCTGGGCAATAACCGGCGCAAGATCGAGCTGATGAACGGACTCCTCTTTTCGCTTCCGGGTTCCCCGGTCCTTTATTACGGCGATGAGATCGGCATGGGGGACAACTTCCGCCTGGCCGACCGCGGCGGCGTCCGGACGCCGATGCAGTGGAGCTCCGGCCGGAACGCCGGTTTCTCCGAAGCGCCGGCACGGCGCCTGGTTCTTCCGGTCATCACCGACCCTGAGTACCACTACGAGACTTTGAACACGGCCGTTCAGGAGAAAAACCCCCATTCGCTGCTGTGGCAGATGCGGCGGATGATCGCGCTGAGGAAACAGCATCCGGCGTTCGGGTCCGGATCGATGGAGCTGCTGCAGCCGAATAACGCGAAGGTGCTGGCCTTCCTGCGCCGGACGAACGAAGAAACCGTTCTGGTGGTGGCCAATCTTTCCCGGTTTGTCCAATTTGCTCAGCTGGACCTGGCTTCTTTCCGTGGGAAGGTTCCGGTGGAGATGTTCGGCGCGACCCGGTTTCCGCCGATCGGCGAACAGCCGTACCTGCTGACGCTGGGGCCGCATACCTTTTTCTGGTTTACGCTGGAAAGTGAAAAAACGGAGGCGCCGGCGGCCGCCGAAGGCCGGCCGCTGCTGCCGCTTTTGGAGATCCGCTCCGATTGGCAGGAGTTGATCCACGGCGCGGATCAAGCGGTGTTAGAGGGGATCCTGCCGGGTTATTTGAAAACCTGCCGGTGGTTCGGAGGCAAGGCCCGTTCGATCCGTTCCGTCCGGGTCACGGAGACCATCCGGATGGTCTGGAACTCTTCGGAAACTTTTTTCTCTTTGGTGGAAGTCCAGTATGTGGAAGGGGAGGCGGAGACCTACCTGCTGCCGCTGACGTTCCTTCCGGCGGCGGCGCTGACGGCCGAGCAAACCGCATCGGTTCCGCCCGGCGCGCTGGCGCGGATACGGCGGGTGGGACGGGAAGGGAAAGAGGAAGGTTTTCTCTGCGACGCGCTGATCCGCCCCGATTTCTGCGCCACGTTATTGAAAGCGATCTCGCGCGGCCGGCATTTCCGGGGACAGAAAGGGGAGATGGCGGCGGTTTCGGCCGGCCTGTTGAAGCTGCCGGACCGGTACCCCGCGGAGTCTCTGAAGCCCGTACTGCTGGGCGTCGAGCAGACCAACAGCGCGGTCCGCTACGGGGAGGAGTGGTTCCTGAAGATGCTCCGGCGGGTGGAACGGGGACCTCATCCTGATCTCGAAGTCGGGCGGTTCCTGGGCGAGAAGACCTCGTTCCAGAATTTTCCGGAGATCGCCGGATGGCTCGAGCACCGGAGAGCGGGCTCGGCGGAGCCGACCGTGCTGGCGATCCTTCAGCGGTACATCCCGAATGAAGGGGATGCATGGTCCTATACGCTGGATGTGGTGAGCCGCTATTTCGAGGAGGCGCTGGCCGCGGGTCCGGAGGCCGTTCCGCTGGCCGCGCCGGTCCTGCCGCTGATGGAACTGGCCAGCCAGGAGGTGCCTTCCGATGCCCAACAAAGGATCGGCCCGTTCCTGGAACTGGCGAAACTGCTGGGAAAACGGACCGCGGAGCTGCACGCGGCGCTGGCCAGCCGGCCCGATGACCCGGTCTTCGCGCCGGAACCGTTCACCGAGTTTTATCAGCGCTCGATCTATCAAGCCATCCGGTCCTCGGTGGGGCAGGTCTTTCCTCTGCTGAGGAGCCGCATGGAAGGACTTCCGGAAGCGGTCCGGCCGGACGCGCAGAAGCTGCTTCAAAGCGAGCCGGTGGTTTTGAACCTTTGCCAGGAGGTGATGCGCGGCCGGATTCCCGGCATGAGGATCCGGTGCCATGGCGACTATCATCTCGGGCAGGTGCTTTACACCGGAAAGGATTTCGTCATCATCGATTTTGAAGGAGAACCGGCCCGGGCGCTGAGCGAGCGCCGGATCAAACGGTCCTGTCTCCGGGATGTCGCGGCGATGATCCGCTCGTTCCACTACGCGGCCTACGCGGTTCTGCTGGAGCGGGACGCCGGAAGCCCGGTTCGGCCGGAAGACGTGGCCCGGCTGGAGCAGTGGGCTCACGGTTGGTGGAGCTGGGTCTCGGCGGCTTTCCTGAAATCGTATCTGGAGAATCCGCAGGTGGGTACGCTGCTGCCCGCCGCTACCGGCCAGCGAAACGTTCTGCTGCAGGCCTTTCTGTTGGAAAAGGTCTTGTACGAGCTTCGCTACGAAATGAACAACCGGCCCGATTGGGTCCGGATTCCGCTGAAAGGGATTCTTTCTCTTCTGGAAAAAACGGTTTGACCCTCTCCACGCTTTGCCGGCTCTACGGGGTTGAGACCGAATACCGGGACATGGAAGGCCGGCTCCGGCGGCCTGCTCCCGATTCCATCCTGAAAGTCCTTCAGGCGCTTGGAGCGCCGGCGGGCCGGTTTCGCGACGTTCCTCAAGCAGTCCGGTTCCGCCGAGAACAGATGCGCGGTTTGCCGGGGAAGGCGTTCGCGCAAACCGGACGTTCATGGGGCGCGTTTCTTCCGCTGCACGCGCTGTATTCGGAGCGCAGCCGCGGGGCCGGTGATCTGACCGACCTCGGATCGTTGGCCCGGTGGGTCGGCGAACGCGGGGGCCGGTGGATGGGAACCCTGCCGCTTCTTCCCACCTACCTGGATCGGCCTTTTGATCCGAGCCCTTACGCGCCGGTGAGCCGGCTGTTCTGGAGCGAGTTTTGGATTGATCTGACCCGCATCCCGGAGTGGAAGCGATCCGCTTCGGCGCGCCGATCGAGCCCGGGATCTCCGCGCAGGCGGTGGGTGGATTACCGCGGGCTGATGCGGGCCAAGCGGCGGGCGCTGGAAGCCATGAGCCGGACAATGCTCTCCGGCGGCGGCGCGCGTCTGCGGCATTTCCGCCGCTTTCTGCATGAAAATCCGCGGGTGGAAGAATACGCCCGGTTCCGCGCGGCGCAGGAAGGAAAGGATGCGGCCTTCTATCATGAGTACGCGCAATGGCAGGCGCAGGAACAGATGGACGCGCTGGTGCGGACGGCGCGGGAAAACGGAGTCCGGCTGGCGCTCGATCTTCCGTTGGGCGTCCATCCTTCGGGATACGATGCCTGGAAATACCGGGATCTTTTTGCCCAGGGGATCTCGGTCGGGGCTCCGCCGGACCCTTTTTTCACTCGGGGGCAGAACTGGGGTTTTGCGCCGCTGCATCCGGAGCGGATCCGGAGAGAGAAGTACCGCTACTTCACCGAGTGCATCCGGCATCAGATGCGGGCGGCCGGCCTGCTGCGGATCGATCATGTGATGGGGCTGAGGCGGCTTTTCTGGATCCCCGCGGGCGCTCCGGCTGCCGAAGGAGTTTATGTCCGGTACCCGGCCGAAGAGATGGCGGAAGTCCTCTGCAGAGAGTCGCGCCGGCACCGGTGCGAAGTGGTGGGGGAGGACCTCGGCACCGTTCCGCCGGAAGTCCGGTCGATGATGCGCCGGAAAGGGCTCCGCCGGATGTTTGTCTTTCAGTTCGAGTTTCATCCGGGCAGGAAACCCTCTTTTCCGGATCCTTCGCCGGATTCCGTCGCTTTCCTCAACACGCATGACATGGCGCCGTTCGAGAAATTCCGGCGCTCCTTGAAAAGAGGGCCGACGGTCGATGAAGCTCTGGCCGCGCTGGCGGCCGGGCCCGCGAAAATCCTGATGGTTTCGCTGGAAGATCTCTGGTCGGAACGGGTCCCGCAGAACCGGCCGGGCATGGGCCCCGGCCGGCGGAACTGGAGCCGCCGGGCCCGTTTCCCGCTGGAGCGGTTCGTCCGGATGCCGAGAGTACTTGAAACCTTGTGCGAAATCGACGATCTTAGAAAGAGATGATTACTTCAGAAGACCTCTATTTATTCAACGAAGGATCGCACCTGCGGCTGTATGAAAAGCTGGGTTCCCATCCGGCTGTCCGCAACGGCGTGCCGGGCGTTTCATTCGCGGTCTGGGCGCCGGACGCGGAGAAGGTGTCGGTGATGGGCGACTTCAACGGGTGGGACCGGCAGAACTGCCCGCTGGAACCGTGCGAGCAATCCGGCGTCTGGGAGGGGTTCGTGCCGGGCGTGGGACAGGGAGCGCTGTACAAGTACCAGATTATTTCCCGCTACAACGGGGCTCGGCTGGAAAAGGCCGACCCGCTGGCCTTTTACAGCGAAGTGCCGCCGCGGACGGCCTCGGTGGTGTGGGACCTCGGGTACGAATGGAACGACCGCCGGTGGATGGCCCAGCGGCACCAGCGCAACGCGCTGTCCGCGCCGATCTCCATTTATGAGATCCACCTGGGATCCTGGATGCGGATACCGGAGGAGGAAAACCGTTCGCTGACCTACCGGGAACTCGCGCCCCGCCTGTCGGCGTACGTCCGAAAACTCGGATTCACGCACGTGGAGTTCCTTCCGGTGATGGAGCATCCGTTTTACGGGTCCTGGGGCTATCAGACGACCGGTTATTTCGCGCCAACCAGCCGGTACGGCACGCCGCAGGATTTCATGGCGCTGATCGACCACCTGCACCAGGAGGGGATCGGCGTTTTTCTGGACTGGGTTCCTTCCCATTTCCCGTCCGACCCGCACGGGCTTGGGTTTTTCGACGGGACATCGCTGTACGAGCATTCCGACCCGCAGAAGGGATGGCACCCCGACTGGAACAGCCACATCTTCAATTACGGGCGGGACGAGGTGCGGTCTTTTCTTTTATCCAGCGGTTTGTTCTGGCTGGACAAATATCACGCGGACGGGCTGCGCGTCGACGCGGTGGCTTCGATGCTGTACCTCGACTATTCCCGCAAGCCGGGGGAGTGGATTCCCAACCGGCACGGCGGCCGCGAGAACCTGGAAGCGGTTTCCTTCCTGCGCCGGCTCAACGAGGAGGTGTACCGCCACTTTCCCGACACGCAGACGATTGCCGAGGAATCGACGGCCTGGGGCGCGGTCTCCCGGCCGACCACGATGGGCGGCCTGGGGTTCGGGATGAAGTGGGACATGGGCTGGATGCATGACACGCTCGATTACATCAGCCGGGACCCGGTCCACCGCCGCTACCACCACAACACGCTGACGTTCCGGATGCTGTACGCGTTCACCGAGAATTTCGTTCTGCCGCTGTCGCATGACGAGGTCACGCACGGCAAGGGATCCCTGCTGGGCAAGATGCCGGGCGACGACTGGCAGAAATTCGCGAACCTGCGGATGCTGTTTGGGTATATGACCGGCCAGCCCGGAAAGAAGCTGTTGTTCATGGGAGCGGAGTTCGGGCAGTGGAGGGAGTGGGTTCACGACGAGAGCTTGGAGTGGCACCTGATGCAATACGCGCCGCACGCCGGCGTCCAGCGGTGGGTCGGGGATTTGAACCGGCTGTACCGGACTGAGCCCGCACTGCATGAACTGGATTTCGAACCGGGCGGTTTTGAATGGGTGGTGTGCGACGACCCGGATCAAAGCGTGATCATTTTTCTTCGAAAGGCAAAGGATCCGGCTCAGTCTATCCTGGTGGCCTGTAACTGCACGCCGGTCCCGCGAATCGGCTACCGGGTGGGCGTGCCGCGCGCCGGGCTCTGGACGGAACTGCTCAACAGCGACGCGCACGATTACGGCGGAAGCGGCTGGGGCAATTGGGGAGGAATCCGCGCCGATTCCGAAGGGGCGCACGGCCGGCCGTTCTCGCTCTCCTTGACCCTGCCTCCGCTGGGCATGGTTTTCCTGAAAGGATAGCGATGCATCCGGGCCGCGCGGTCTGCATTCATGGGCATTTCTACCAGCCGCCGCGGGAGAACGCCTGGACCGGGGAAATCGACCGCCAGCCCTCGGCCCACCCTTACCACGATTGGAACGAGCGGATCACCGCCGAATGCTACCAGCCCAATGCTGATCTCGGCAACTACGCCAGGATGAGCTTCAACTTCGGGCCCACGCTGTTGAGCTGGATGGAACGGAAAGCGCCGAAGACCTACGCCGCCGTGCTGGAGGCCGACCGGCAGAGCCGCTGCGCGATCGCTCAGGCCTACAATCACATGATCCTGCCTCTGGCTCCGCGCCGGGACCGAATCACGCAGGTGGTCTGGGGGATCCGTGATTTTGAATACCGGTTCGGCCGCAGCCCGGAAGGAATGTGGCTTCCCGAGACCGCCGTTGATTTGGAAACGCTGGAGATTTTGGCCGAGCAGGGAATTCGTTTTACGGTGCTGGCCCCGCATCAGGGAAAGCAGTCGGACGGAGCGCCGGTCGATTCCACAGTTCCTTACCGCGTTAATTTGCGCGCCGGCCGGCAGATCGCCCTGTTTTTCTACAACGGTCCGTTGTCGAATGCGGTGGCCTTTGAGGGTTTGCTCAAGGATGGTCAAAAGTTCGGGGAACGGATGCTTTCGGAGTTCTCTCCTGAGGCCAAAAGCCCGCAGCTCGTCCACATCGCCGCCGATGGGGAGACCTACGGCCATCATCATCCCGGCGGGGAGGTCGCGCTTCAACAATGCATTCAGTTTTTGGAGAAGAAAGGGGTGGCGATCACCCATTACGCCGAAACCCTGGTTCAGCATCCTCCGGTTGACGAGGCCGAGATCGTGGAAAAAAGCTCCTGGAGCTGCACGCACGGGATCGACCGATGGTGGAGCGACTGCGGCTGCGTGGCAGGCGGCCATGAAGGATGGAACCAGGCCTGGAGAACGCCGCTGCGCAACGCGCTCGACTGGCTGCGGGATGAAACGGAGCTTCGTTTCGAGGCGGCCGCCGCGGAATTCTTAAAGGATCCCTGGGAAGCGCGTGACCGGTTCATCCGGGTCATGCTGGACGGTTCTCCCGGGAGCATAAACCGCTTCTTCGAGGAAACCGGACGCCGCCGCTTGAGCGATTCGGAGCGGCAAACCGCGCTTCGGCTGATGGAACTGCAGAGGCATGCGCTGTTGATGTACACCAGCTGCGGCTGGTTCTTCGACGACCTCTCCCGGATCGAAACGGTCCAGATCCTTCAGTACGCGGCTCGCGTGATCGAGATGGGAGAGGAACTGTTCAAGGCGCCGCTGGAGGAGCGGTTTCTGGGCATTCTGGAGCAGGCCCGGAGCAACGTTCCCGAGAACGGCAGCGGCCGGGAGGTCTATCGCCGGCTTGTGGTACGATAGATCGATATGCATTCCCTTTACAGCTTTCTGCAGGAGCTCAGCCGCAACTTCCGGATCGCCGACCTGTTCGACATCCTGATCATCTCACTGTGCGTCTATTCGGCCATCATCTGGTTCCGGAGGACCACGTCCCGGTCGGTCGTGATCGGGATTTTGCTGCTGACGCTGGTGTATTTTCTGGCCCGCACGTTCGGTCTTTACCTGACCTCCCTGTTGTTCCAGACCTTTTTTGCCGTATTGCTGGTGGCGCTGGTCGTGGTTTTCCAGGAGGAGATCCGGCGCGCGTTCGAGCGGATCGCCATTTGGGGGACCTTCCGGGACCGGCGGCGCTTCGCCACACTGCCGGGGATCGATACGCTGCTGGAAGGGGTGTCGACGATGGCTTCCAACCGCATCGGCGCGCTGATTGTGATCAAGGGCCGGGAACCGCTGGACCGGCACGTGGAAGGGGGCATCCCTTTGTATGGGCGCGTCAGTAAGCCGCTGCTGTACAGCATCTTCGATCCGCACTCGCCGGGCCACGACGGGGCTGTGCTGATTGAAGGGGACCGGATCAGCAAATTCGGCGCCCATCTTCCTCTTTCCAAGAATTCGTTCGAGATCGGAATGCTGGGTACCCGGCACGCGGCCGGCCTGGGGATGTCGGAGTGCTCCGACGCGTTCGTGATCATCATTTCCGAGGAACGGGGGGCGATCAGCCTCGCCGAAAACGGCCGGATGAAGCCGGTCCAATCCGTCTCGGAGCTCAAAAGCCGGCTGGAGCAGTTTTATGCCGACCGGTTCCGCCCGGAAGTCGCGGCCGGTTGGTTGGTGGCGTTCCGGCAGAACGCTCGGATAAAGGTTCTTTCACTGGTGCTCGCTTCGGCGGCCTGGTTCCTGATGGCTCATCAGGCGGAGACGATTCAGCGCACTTTCGCGGTGCCCATCGAGCAGCGGAACCTTCCGCCCGGGTGGGACCTGGAAGATCCAAAGCCGGCGATGGCCAAGGTGACGCTGACCGGCTCTTCCCGCGCGTTCGATCTGCTCAATCCTTCCAGCTTGATCATCTCGCTGGATCTGTCGAGGATCCGGGAGGGGGGTCAGCAGGTGGTTCTGACCGAGGAATCGATGCGCCGGCCCTCTAATCTGCAGGTATACCGGATTGAGCCTTCCATCATCACCTTGACCGCGTACCCGATGATGGCGGCCAGCCTTCCGGTCGAGGTAAGGACCCAGGGCTCGCTTCCGCCGGGGATTGAACTGGTCCGCGTGAAGGTGATTCCCGAGGCGGTGAGAGTCCAACTCCGCAAGCGGGAACCGCCGGCGGCGGAATCGGTTTCAACCGAAGCGATCGACTTATCGGAGATCACGCAGAACACGCTGCTGCGGGCCCAGCTGATTCTGCCGCAGGACGTCCGGCTGATGGAGCAGTCGCCGGAAGTCCGCGTGACTCTGGAAGTGGGCCCGGCGGCGCCCACCGAATCCTGAACGGGTCCGGCTCCTCATGAATTCTCCGAGAGGTCTGATCTCTTTCCTGCGCCGGCAAGGCAAAGCCCTTTCTCCTTTGCTGATTCTCACGCATGATCACCCCGATCCGGACGCGATCGCCAGCGCCGCCGCGCTGGCTCATCTGGCCCGGATCCTGGCCGGGGTCCGGTCCCGGATCGTTTACCGCGGCATCATCGGACGGGTGGAGAATCAGACCATGGTTCGCCTGCTGGAAATCCCGGTGCATCCTCTGAAAGAGCGGACCGATTTCCGGCGGTTCCGCGCGGTGGCTCTCGTCGATACCCAGCCGCTGTTCGGGAATAACCCGTTTCCGAAAGACGGGCAGGCGACGCTGGTGGTGGACCATCACGTTCCGCTGGGCGAGACCGCGGCGCTGGCGTCTCTGATCGATCCTTCCTGCGGAGCGACCAGCGTGATCCTGGCGCAGGCGCTTCTGCTGGCGCGATGTCCGGTGCCTCCGGACCTGGCCACCGCGCTGGTCTACGGGATCCTTTCCGAGACCCAGGACCTGGGCCGGGAAACCCGGGATCTTGAGATCCGAATCTACCGGGAGATGCTTTCCCGCTGCGACCTGCGCGCGCTGGCACTCATCCAGAACCCTCAGCGGCCGGCTGAATTTTTCCTGACGCTCAAACGTTCTCTGGAGCACGCGTTCGTTTCCGGCCCGCTGATCGGCGCGCATCTGGGCGCGGTCCGGGCGCCGGACCTGGTTTCTCTGACCGCTGATTTCCTGCTGATGGTCGAAGGAACGCGCTGGTCGTTCTGCACGGGCCGGTGCGAGGGGCGGATGTACATTTCCGTGCGGGCGCTGAGGCCGGAACGGCATGCGGGCCGCCTGCTGCAGGCCGCGCTGCGGGAAAAGGACAAAGCCGGCGGGCACGCGTCCATGGCGGGCGGTTCTCTGCCGCTTCCGCCGGGAAAGGCCGGGCCCGTTCCCGGAAGACAAGAAAAGCAGGTGGAGGCCCGGCTCCTGCGGATGCTTTTCAAGGGCCGGGCGGTCCAACGCGTTTACCCGTTTCGATCGTAGCGCCGGATTTTTTCATGAAAATAACCGTTCGTTTTTTCCTTCTCGTTCTGTTGGGCCTGGGTGCCGCGGCCGGATATTTCCTCCTGACTCCCCAGGGGTCCTGGGCGGTCTGCCGGCTGGCTCTTTCCAAGGGCCTCGGTTCGAAGTCGATTTCGGTCGGCCATGCGGAAGGGTCCCTCCTCTCGGGTTTCCGGCTTCACTATCTTCATCTCGACGGCGTGCCCCATGTTCCGGCGGACAGCAACCTGCGGGTCCGGCTCGTGCAGGCCTCTCTTCCGCTGCTGCATCCGCATCAGCCGGATGTGATGATCAGCAACGCCCGTCTGGAACTTCCGGACTCGGAGCCGATCCTGCTCTCGGGGTTTTTTCATCGCGGTGTGATGCGGCTGAACGTTTATTCGCGCCGCGTGGATGCCCGGGAAGTCCTTCGCTGCTTCATGAACGAGGAGGACGCGCAGAAATTCTCCGGTCCCGTCGGGCCGATCGATCTCAATCTGTCGGGAGTGCCCCGGCGTTTCGAGCTTTCCGGGGATTTTCAGGTTCCGCAGCTGAGCTATTACGGTTTTTCGCTGGTGGACGGATCGGGGGCCGTTTCACTGAGGGTCCGGCCCGGCGCGCGCGAAAACGGATTGATCGGAGAGGTGCGGCTGCAGGCCGGAACCTTGGTGCTGAAGAACAGCGAGGTGCGCCTGGAGCCCAGCCGGATCTTTTACCAGGGGGATCCCAAGAAGCCGGTTTTTGATTTGGCCGGCACTTCGCTGATCGAGAAGGTCCGCATCAACATTACGCTGAAGGGAACGTTCCGCCAGCCCGATCTGATCCTGAGTTCCGATCCGCCGCTGCCGCAGAAGCAGCTGCTGCTGATGCTGGCCAGCGGCAAGCGCTGGAAGAGCATGGAGGGCGTGTCGCGCGAGGGGCAGCTTCCGTTGGATATGGTGAACAACTTCATCGATTTCGCGGTGTTCGGCGGTTCCGGGAACAAGCTGGCCCAGCAGCTGGGAGTGGAAGCGACGCTGCTGGTCGGCGAGGGCGGAAAAACGGCCGGCGTCGGCGTCTCAAAATCCTTGTCCGACCGGGTGGGGGTCCGCTACGGCGTGGAGCAGTCTCAAGGGGATCTGGGACAAGCGCCGTCCACGCGGCAAAAGGTGGGCGCCGAGATGGACGTCACGGAGACGGACAAGGTTTCCGTGGAAGCTGAGACTGAAGTGATTGCCGATGAGACGGTGGGCGCTTCGAAGACGAAAGAGCCGGAGCGCAGCGGGAAGGTCTTGTTGAAGTATAAGAAGAAATTCTAAGATGGATCGCGCTTACCGATACTGCGAATGGATCACCGCTCATCATTACGAGAATTTCCCGGTGGCTTCCTGGCTGCTGCCGGCGCGGCTTCGCCCGCATGTGGCGGCGATCTACGCGTTTGCCCGGGCCGCCGATGATTTCGCCGATGAAGCCCGTTACCGGGGCCGGTCGCTCGACCTGCTGGACCGCTGGCGGAAATCGCTGTGGTCCGGCGCGGAGCACCCGATCTTCATCGCGCTCTCCCAAACCGTGCGTGAGTTCGATCTGCCGGTCCAGCTTCTGGACGATCTGCTGACCGCGTTCACGCTCGACGTGACCAAGCGGCGGTACAACGACTGGGGTGATTTGTTGATGTACTGCCGGCATTCGGCTAATCCGGTCGGGCGGCTGGTGCTGGCCTTGTTCGGGATCCGGGACGCCGAACTGGAGCGCCAATCCGACTGCATCTGCACCGGGCTGCAGCTGGCGAACCACTGGCAGGACCTGCGCATCGATTGGGCTCGGGACATGCTGTACATCCCGCAGACCCTGATGCGTGAGTTCAAGGTGACCGAGGAGGATTTGAAAAATCTTGCCGTTCATGCTTCGCCTGTCGAAGCGCGGCAGCGTTTTCGAGCACTCATGGCGGAACTGGTGTCTCGGGCCCGCCGCTTGTTTGATGGGGGGGAGCCGCTGACCCGGCGATTGAACGGCGGATTGCGCCTTGAAATCAAACTCACGGTGCTCGGCGGCCGCGCCATTCTGAATCGGATCGAAAAATCTGACTACGACGTCTTTCGCCATCGCCCGACCATTTCCACGCTCGACAAAATTGGATTGCTCACCCGTGCCGCCCTCTCTCGCTAAAAACTCTTTTTTGGCCGATCGGGCCGTGGTGCGGGATTCACAGGTCGGCTCAGCCGCCCCGCCGCGGCGGCTGGCCTCAAAGCTCGACCTCGCTCGTCCGCCACAGAACGTTGGCGGACACCGTGGCCGCTCGGTCTGCGCATGCCTGTTCACCCCGCACCCTCGGCCCTTCGGCCTTCCGCGAGGGGGCAGGAGGGAGCCGGCCCGGATGCCGCGCGCAGTTCCACAGACCCATCCCCCTTGTTTTGTTCAGAGAGGGGTCGAGGACTGTCTGAGCACGGCGCCGGGCCGGTCCCGACCAGACACCGAGCGGGAGGGGCAATGGTGAGTTCGCCTGCATCGGCGGCGCAGCGTTACTGTCACTGGCTGACTGCCCGCTCCGGATCCCATTTCACGCTGGCTTTTCTGTTTTTGGAGCCGGACCGCCGCCGCGGGATGGAAGCGGTCTACGCCTATTGCCGCGCGGTGGATGACGCGGTCGACCGGGAAGGGGTGCCGGAGGAGCAGGCCCGCCGAGAGCTGCAGACCTGGCGCCGGGAGCTGGCCGCCTGCGAAGAAGGATTTCCGGCGCATCCCATCGCGGTCGCTCTGCGCCGGATCCAAAGCCGGTTTGAAATCCCGACGGACCTTTTTCGAAAATTGATCGCGGGGGCCGAGATGGATCTTCAGCCGAAACGGTTCCGCGCTTTCGAAGAGCTGCGCCTTTACTGCGAGCATGTGGCGTCGGTCGTGGGCCGCATTTCGGTGCGGGTTTTCGGCTGTGAGCATCCGGCGGCCGGCCGTTATGCCGACGCGTTGGGCATCGCGTTCCAGTTAACCAATATCTTGAGGGACCTGAAGTCCGATCTGGAGCGGGGCCGGCTTTACCTTCCGATCGAGGACCTTGAACGGTTCGGCGTAACGGAGGAAGATCTGAAGACACTCGCCGTTCGTGCTGAGCCTGTCGAAGCACAAACACGATTCCTAAAATTGATGGAGTTCGAATGTGGGCGGGCCCGGGATTATTTCCGGCAAGCGCAGGAACATTGCCGGGAAAGCGGGGAAGCGCGGCAGCTTCTTCCGGCCCGCGTGATGGCGGCGGTGTATGGCGGGATCCTGCGGGAGATCGAGCGGTCGCCGGAGCGCGTTTTCTCCGGACGGATCCGGATTCCAAAAACCAAACAGCTTTGGCTGGCGATCCGATGTCTGCTCACGTCCTCATCATAGGCGGCGGGTTCGCGGGCCTGCGCGCCGCGGTTTCTCTGTCGGATGCCGGCTGCCGAGTGACCGTGGTGGACAACCGGGCCCATCTGGGCGGGCGGGCCCGATCGTTTCCGGACCCGGCGACCGGCGAGGTGGTGGATAACGGCCAGCATCTGTTTCTGGCCGGCTATGAGCGGACGCTGGTCTTTCTGGACCGGCTGGGCACGCGCGATCAGGTGGTGTTTCAGCCGCGCCTGCAGGTCCGGTTCGTCGAAGCCGGGGGCGCATCGGTCCGGTTCGATTGCCCGCGGCTGCCGGCACCCCTGCATCTGTGGGCAGGATTTCTCCGGCTTCGCAGTGTCCCGCTCCGGGACAAACTGGGACTGGTCCGGATGCTGGGCGATCTTCGGGATGGAGCCGGAGAAACCGTTGATCAATGGCTGGCCCGGATGGGGCAGGGCGAGCGCAGCCGCCGCCTGTTCTGGACGCCGCTGACATTGGCCGCTCTCAATGAGCGGCCCGAGCGGGCGTCCGCCGCCGGGTTAAAAGCGGTTCTGCGTGTTTTGCTCGCCCGCCCGGCGGGCCGGTCGCGGCTGGGAGTCGCCCGCGCCGGGCTTTCCGACCTGTACGCGGTCCCGGCCCGGCGGGTCGTGGAGCAGAAAGGAGGACGGGTCCTCCTCAACAAGACCGTTCAGCGCATTTTCGTGAAAGACGGAAAGGCCGTTGGAGTCGAGCTCGTCGGCGGCGATCTTTTGGAAGCGGATGCGGTGATCGCCGCGGTCCCTCCCTCCGCGCTGAAAAAACTGATGCCCGGCTGGGACCGGCTTCCCTTATTTGAGGATTCTCCCATCCTGTCGGTCAATCTTTGGCTGGACCGGACCGACTGGGCTCCGGCGGAGCCGTTCGTGGCGCTGATCGGCACCCGGTTTCAATGGCTGTTCAATAAGCCGGTCATCTTAGGATCAGCCCAGGCGCGATACCTGTCGCTGATTGTCAGCGCCGCCGCGGACCTGGAGCCGCTCAAGAATGAGCCGTTGGTCGCGGCCGCGCTGGAAGATCTCCGGGCCTGTTTTCCGGCGGCGGCCGGCGTGAAGGTGCTCCGCTCCCAGGTGGTGCGGGAGAGGGAGGCGACCGTCTCGCTGACGCCCGAGACGGAGCCGGCCCGGCCCGGTTTCCTCACCGATCTTCCGAATCTTTTCCTGGCGGGGGACTGGACTTCAACCGGGCTTCCCGCCACCATCGAATCGGCGGTGGTCAGCGGGGAAACCGCCGCCCGCGAACTGCTCAAGAAGCTTGCCTCCGCCCCGCTGGCTCGGTAAAATAACTAAATTCCCATGAACCTTCAGTCCTACCTGAAACACCGTCAAGAGCGGATTAACCGTGCTTTGGAGAAGTTTCTTCCGGTTCCCGGCCGGGGTCCTGCTCCGATCCACCAGGCGATGCGTTACAGCGTTCTGGGGGAAGGCAAAAGGATCCGTCCGATCCTGGCGCTGGCCGCCTGCGAAGCGGCCGGCGGCAAAATTTCCGACGCGCTTCCCGCCGCCTGCGCGCTGGAGATGATCCACGCCTATTCCCTTGTCCACGATGATCTTCCATCGATGGATGACGATGATTTTCGGCGCGGCAAGCCCTCCTGCCACAAGCGGTTCGGCGAAGCGGTGGGCGTGCTGACCGGGGACGCGCTGTTAACGTTCGCGTTTCAGACTTTGGCCCAATCCAATCATCATCCGGCGTCGGTTCACCTGGATGTGATCCGCCAGATCGCTCGGGCGATCGGGACCGAGGGAATGGTCGGCGGACAGGTAGCGGACATTCGCGCCGCGGGGAAGCGGATCACGCCCCAGGCGGCCGAGGCGATCAACAACCGCAAGACCGGCGCGTTGATCGCGGTTTCGGTGCGCGTCGGCGCGCTGTTGGGGGGTGCCGGTCCTTCCGTTTACCGTGCGCTGTGCCGTTACGGCGACCGGATGGGGCTGGTCTTTCAGCTGGTCGATGATCTTTTGGATAAGGACGGTTCGGTCCGCTCTTCGGGATCCGGAGCCGTGCGCCGGCGGGCGCAAGCGCTGACCCGCCGGGCGATTTCGGACCTGGAGCCGCTGGGCCGCCGGGCGGAACCGCTGCGGGCGCTGGCTCAATTCATTCTGACGCGAGGTTTTTAAAAACGATGGCGACGTTACTCGAGCAAATCAACGATCCGAAACAGCTCCGGGTTCTCCGGCAGGACCAGTTGCCGCAGGTGGCGGAGGAGATCCGGCAGGTCATCATCAACAAGGTCTCCCAGACCGGCGGCCATTTCGCGGGCCCGCTCGGCGCGGTCGATCTGGTGGTGGCGCTGCATTACGCGTTCAACACGCCGGAAGACATGCTCGTGTGGGACGTCGGCTATCAGGCGTACGCGCACAAGATTCTCACGGGCCGGCGCGACCGGTTCGGGACGCTGCGGCAGTGGAAGGGGATTTCCGGGTTTCCGCACCGGGATGAGAGCCCGTACGATTTGTTCACGATCGGCCACGGCGGGACCTCCATCTCCACCGCGCTGGGGTTGGCGCGGGCCCGCGACCACCAGGGGGAAAGCCACAAGGTTGTCGCGGTCATCGGCGACGGCTCTCTGCCCGAAGGAATGGCGCTCGAGGGTTTGAACCATGCCGGCCACTTGCAGACCGACTTGTTGGTGATCCTCAACGACAACAACATGGCCATCGCCCCGGCGGTCGGTGCGCTCACCAGCTGTTTCAACCGCATCATCACCGATCCGCTGTACAACCGCGTGCGCCGCGAGGCGGAGCGGGTGATGTGCCGCGTGCCCCGGTTCGGGTTCCGGATGCTGCGGGCCGCCAAGCGGCTGGAGGAATCGCTCAAGAGCCTGCTGGTGCCCGGCATCATTTTCGAGGAGCTGGGCTTCCGCTATTTCGGCCCCATCGACGGCCACAACATCGATGAGATGGTCCAGACCCTTCAGCACATCAAGAATTTGCCGGGCCCCAAACTGCTGCACGTCAACACCGTCAAGGGCAAGGGCTACGCGCCGGCCGAGGCGCAGCAGTGGAAGTATCACGGCGTGACTCCGTTTGATCCGGCCACCGGCGAATTCATCAAGAAGCCCGCGCCCGAGACTTTCATGCAGCGGTTCGGCAAGGCGATGATCCGGATCGCTCAGCGGGACAAGCGGGTCGTGGCGATCACCGCGGCGATGCCCGACGGGACCGGCCTGGTGGAATATGCCAAGGCGCTGCCGGGCCAGTTTTACGACGTCGGCATGTGCGAACAGCACGCGGTGGCGTTCGCCGCGGGGCTGGCTCGCGGCGGGCAGAAGCCGGTGGCGGCGATTTACTCCACGTTCCTTCAGCGCGGCTACGATCAGGTGGTGCACGACGTCTGCATCCAGAACCTGCCGGTCATCCTGGCCATGGACCGGGCGGGCCTGGTCGGCGATGACGGCATCACGCATCACGGCGTTTTCGACATCGCGTATCTTTCCCCTCTGCCGCGCCTGGTGCTGATGGCGCCCAAGGACCTGGATGAATTGGATGCCATGCTGGACTTTGCCATGGCGCACAACGGGCCGATCGGCCTGCGTTATCCCCGGGGCGGCGTGCTGCGGTTCCATCCGGAACTTCCGATTTCGGTTCCGGCCGCTGAGCCGCTGCGGCTGGGCAAGGCCGAGGTCTTGAAGAAGGGATCGGAACTGGCCATTCTCGCCGTCGGCAGCATGGTCTATCCGGCGCTGGAAGCGGCGGCCCTGCTGGAGCAGAAGGGGATTTCCACCACCGTGGTGAATGCCCGGTTTATTAAGCCATTTGATGTGGAGCTTTTTTCCGAGATCGCCAAAGAGCACCGGGGCCTTCTCATCGTGGAGGAAGGGATCCAGCGCGGCGGGTTCGGCAGCGCCGTGATGGAAGAGCTGGAAGGGCTTCGCAACGGTCTCCGGATCCGAGTGATGGGGATCCCGGATAAATTCTTCGAGCACGGCAAGCGGGAAATCCTGCTGGCCGAGGCGGGGCTGACTTCCGAGCATATGCAGATCGCCGCTCAGGAGCTTTTGGAGCGAGGGTCGGTGTATGCTCGTTAGCGGACTCCGCGTCGAACGGCAAGCGGCCGCGGAATCCTCCCGTCTGATTCTGGACGGCGCCATCCGGTCGGTTTCCGATTTCCTGCTCCGGCTTCAGCGGGAGGATGGATCCTGGTGCGGCGAGCTGGAAGCCGACACGACGCTGGAATCGGATTCCATCAAGATGTGGCATCTGCTGAACCGGGTCGACCCGATCCGGGAAGAGCGGCTGGCGGCCGTGATCCTGAAAAACCAGCTTCCCGACGGCGGATGGCCGATTTACCGCGACGGCCCCTCCGAGCTCAACGCGACTGTGAAAGCCACGGTCGCCCTGCGGCTGGCCGGCATGCCGGCGGAAGATCCCATTTTTCGCAAGGCCGCTGACGCGGTCCGCCGCCTCGGCGGGCTGGAGAAGATCAACAGCTTCGAAAAAGTTTACCTGGCGCTGTTCGGGCTTTATCCCTGGAACCAGGTCCCCGCGATTCCGCCGGAGATCATGCTGCTGCCGTCCTGGTTTCCTTTCAACATCTACGAGGTCGCTTACTGGTCGCGCACCATCCTGGTCCCTTTGTCGGTCCTCTGGGCCAAGCGCCCCGTCTGGAAGAAGGTTTCTTTCAATGTGGATGATTTGTGGGTCCATCCGGACCGCAAACGGGCCGAGATGACCAACTTTCAAAAAGGCGGCTTAGGGTGGCGGATCTTCTTCCTTTTGGCCGACCGCCTGCTGAAAGGGTACGAGTCCTGGTCCTGGAAACCGATGCGGCAAACGGCTCTGGACCGGGCCGACCGGTGGATGAATGAGCGGATGACGGAGACCGACGGCCTGGGCGCCATTTTCCCGGCGATGGTGAACGGGGTTTTCGCGCTCAAGGCGCTGGGCTATTCCGACGGCGATCCTCTTTTCGAGCGAGCCGTTTATGAGGTCGAGCGGCTGGAACTGCCGGAGGGGTCAGGGCTCAAGGTTCAGCCGTGTTTCTCTCCGGTCTGGGATACCGCTCTGGCGCTTTATGTGCTGGGCCAGGGAAACCCGCCGGAAATTGCCCCCGCTTTGGCGCGGGCCGGCCAATGGCTGAAGCGGACCGAGATTCGCTCCTGGGGAGACTGGCAGGTCAAGAACCGGGCCGGCCGTCCGGCCGGCTGGGCTTTTGAGTTTCGCAATCCCTTTTACCCGGATGTGGACGACACGGCCCAGGTCCTGTTGGGTTTTCAGGCGCTGTACGGCAAGGCCGCTTCGTTTTCTGTCGGAGCGTTCAGCCGGGGGCTCGACTGGATCCTGACCATGCAGAACCGGGACGGCGGCTGGAGTTCCTTCGACAAGGACAACAACTGCCGGCCTTTAAACCATTTCCCCTTCGCCGATCACAACGCGATGCTGGACCCGTCGGCCAGCGACATCACGGGGCGGATCCTGGAGCTGTTGGCGACGGCCGGCCTGGACCGCAGCCATCCATCGGTAAAACGGGCCGTGGAGTTCCTCCATCGGTCGCAGGAATCGGACGGGACCTGGTTCGGGCGGTGGGGCGTCAATTACATTTATGGGACGTGGCTGGCGGTCCGCGGCCTGAAGGCGATCGGCGAGCCGATGGAGAACATCCGCTACCAGCAGGCGGGCCGGTGGCTGCTGAAGCATCAGAATCCGGACGGCGGCTGGGGCGAGAGCTGCAGATCCTATGATGATCCGTCGTTGAAGGGGCAGGGCGTCTCGACGCCTTCGCAGACTGCGTGGGCGCTCATGACGCTGATGGCGCTGGAAAAGGTCGGCGAGCCGGCGTTTGAGCGGGGCTTGCGTTTTCTGCTGGACGGCCAGCAGGCGGACGGCAACTGGAGCGAGGAGCCGTTCACGGGGACCGGTTTCCCGCGGGTTTTTTATCTTCGGTATCATTTGTATCGAACCTATTTCCCACTCCTGGCGCTGATGGAGGCCAGGCAATTTCTGAAGGAGTAACAATGGCCATTGCGTGGCGGCAGGGACTGGCGGTAGCCAGCTATGTGTTCGGACAGCGGATCAAGGGAGTGGAGAAATATCCTCTGGTGCTCATGCTGGAGCCGTTGTTCCGGTGCAACCTCGAGTGCGCCGGCTGCGGGAAGATCCAGTATCCGGAGGAGATCCTGAAGAAGCGGCTCTCTCCGCAGGAGTGCGAAGACGCGGTGCTGGAGTGCGGGGCGCCGGTTGTTTCCATCGCCGGCGGCGAACCGCTGATCCATCCGGAGATGCCGGAGATCGTTGAACGGCTGGTCAAACAGCGCCGGTTCGTCTACCTGTGCACGAACGCGGTCCTGCTGGGCCGGGAGATGAAGAAGTACAAGCCGTCGCCCTACTTCCGCTTCAGCATCCATCTGGATGGGCTCGAAGAGACGCACGACAAATCGGTCTGCCGGAAAGGCGTTTTCAAGCAGGCGGTCGATGGGATCAAGGCGGCCAAACAGGCCGGTTTCTCCGTGTCCACCAACACCACGATCTTCCTGGGCGCCGATCCGGCCGAGTTCCGCCGGATGTTCGACTTCCTGACCGATCTGAACGTGGACGGCATGATGATCTCGCCCGGCTATCCGTACGAGAAGGCGCCGGACCAGGAGCATTTCCTCCAGCGGCAGCAGACCAAAGATCTGTTCCGCCAGATTTTGGACAACGCCGATCCCCGGTGGCGGTTCAACCACTCCTCGTTCTTCCTGGAGTTTTTGCAGGGGGACCGCGATTATCAGTGCACGGCCTGGGGGAATCCGACGCGAAACGTCTTCGGCTGGCAGAAGCCCTGCTACCTGATGAGCGACGGCTACGTCAAGACGTTCAAGGAGCTGATCGAAGAGACGCCATGGGAACGGTACGGGACGGGCCGCGATCCCCGCTGTGCCGACTGCATGGTCCATTGCGGCTATGAGCCCTCGGCGGTGAATGACGCGATGAGTTCTCTGGGCAACATGCTTCACGCGGCTCGACCCATCAGCCGCCGTCCGTCCGCCGGCCCGGCCACCCGTTCCTTCACACGGAACGGCAACGGCCACAGCCACGGCAACGGGGCTGTTCAGCCCAACGTCAAGCTGGCCTTCCGCGAAAAGGAATGACGACTTCCGGACTGGCGGGCTGCGCCGAGCGCACACTCGAAGCGCTGAAAAGCCGTGGCTTCAATTTCTTTTGCGGCGTGGCCGACTCCACGCTGGCCTCGCTGATCGAAGCGTTGGTTCACGATCCGGCCGGCTATCTCTCGGCGACCCGCGAGGATCTGGCCATCGGAATGGCCTCCGGGGCCGCCCTCACCGGCCGTCGCTCCTGCGTGCTGATGCAGAATTCGGGGCTCGGCTACTGCCTTAACGCGCTGACTTCGCTGAACCTCATCTACAAAATCCCGGTGCTTCTGGTGGTGGGGTATCGCGGTTACGGGGGCAACGACGCTCCCGAACATGAAGTGATGGGAGCGCACTGCGAAGCTCTTTTGCGCGAGATCGGGATTCCGGTGTTTGTGCCGTCCGAGCAGGATCTGCCGCAGGCGATCCTGCAGGCCGATGAGCGGATGCGGCGGGACCGGATTCCGGCCGCGGTGTTCGTGCGGCCGGGAATTCTCTGATGACGACGCGCGAAGCGGTCGGCCTTCTGGCCAAACAATTGAAGGATGAGTGGGTCGTGGCGACCACCGGCTACACGTCGCGCGATCTTCAGGCCGGCGCGGACCGCCCCGGGAACTTCTACATGATCGGTTCGATGGGGTTGGCGGCTTCGGTGGGTCTGGGGCTGGCCTTGTCCCGTCCGGACCGGCGGGTTGCGGTGTTCGACGGAGACGGATCGGTGTTGATGGGTCTGGGCGGTCTGGCGACCATCGGCGCGCTGAAGCCCGCCAATTTAATCCACGTGGTGTTCGATAATGAGGTCTTTGCTTCCACGGGAAACCAGCCCACGTATTCCGGTTCGGTGGGTTTGGATGCTCTGGCTTCCGCCTCCGGCTACGCGGCCGTTCGGCGCGTCGAGTCGCAAGCGGAAATGGAAAAGGCCTGGCGGGAGCTCAAGGGCCGGGAAGGCCCGGTTTTCCTTTTGGTGAAGTGCCAGCCGACCTCCGGCAAGCCGTCGGAGAGGGTGAAGCTGGGTCCGGAAGAGATTACGGCGCGATTCATGGAGGAAATTCATGCGAAGTGACAAAGCCAATGCAGCGAGAAAAGTCCGTTTAGTCCGCCGGATGCGGCGTCGGCGTCTGCCGGTCGTTCCTTTATTAAGAAGGAAGCAGCCGGAACCGCCTCCGCCGGTTGAAAAAGAGCTGCCGGTGCCTCCGCCGGTCCGCCCTTCCCCCAAACGGCAGATCCTGCTTTGTCCGGGCCCCGTGAATACCAGCGCCCATGTGCACGCGGCGCTGGGCGGTCCCGATCAGTGCCACCGGGAGCCGGAGTTCGCCGACATGCTGCAGACGGTCCGGGCGAAACTGGTGCACGCGCTCGGCCTGGATCACCGCTATTCGGCGGTCATTGTCAACGGATCGGGCACCGCGGCGCTCGAGGCGGCCGTCGTCGCGTCCGTGGATCCGGGGCAGAAGCTTCTGGTCATCAACAACGGCGTCTACGGGTCCCGAATCGTGCAGATCGCGCGAATTCATCAGATTCCGGTCGTGGAGATCCGCTCCACCCTGACCGAACGGCCCGACGTCAGCCGTGTTTCGGCGGCGCTCAAGCGGGACCGCCAAATCGGCGCTGTGGCAATGGTTCATCACGAGACCTCCACGGGAATGCTCAATCCGGTGGAAGAAGTCGGCCTGTTGGCCCGCAAGTATCGCAGGCGGTACATGGTTGACGCGATCAGCAGTATTGGCGGGGAACGCCTGGATCTGGTGAAGTCGTGCATCGGTCTTTGCGCCGGGTCGGCCGGGAAATGCCTGCAGGGAGCCGTCGGCCTTTCGTTCGTGCTGCTTTCCCAGGAGGAAGCCGCGCGGGTGGCCAAGCTCAAGCCCCGTTCTCTGTACCTCGATCTGGGCCTTCATTTGAAGGCGCAGGAAGCGGGTGAGCCGCTTTTCACTCCGGCGGTCCCTCTGGTGGCGGCGTTCCACGCGGCTTTGGATGAGTTCGCCCGTGAGGGGGTAAAGAACCGGATTGAACGGTACCGGGAGCGGGCCGTCATGCTCCGGGCCGGGTTCAAGAAGCTGGGTCTTTCCTCCGTTCTGGACGAGAAGCTGCAGTCCAATACGCTGACTGCGCTGTGGCTGCCCAAAGGCCGGGAGTACAAATCGATCCATCACCCGCTGAAGAAGGCCGGGTATGTGATTTATGCCGGCCAGAGCGAACTGAAGGGCAGGATTCTCCGGGTGGCCCACATGGGCCAGCTGCTCCAAGCCGATCTCAAGGATTTTCTCCGGGTTTTTAAGGAAATTTTGGTGCCCTAGTGCGTTCTTCCTGGTTTCCCGTGAACGCGGTTTTGGCGAGAGTTCTGATTCCGTTGTTTCTGCGTTGGAAAATCTCCGCCAACCAGGTGACCGTGCTCTCGCTGCTGGCCGGCATTGCGGGCGGGCTTTGCCTGGTTCGTGGGACCACGGCCGGAATGTTCTGCGGCGTGGCGGGGTTCCTGCTGGCCAACCTTCTGGATGAATGCGACGGCTCCGTTGCGCGCGCGACCGGCACCAGCAGCGGTTTCGGAAGCTGGCTCGATACGCTGATCGGATGCAAGGTGCATGCGATTTTCTTTTTTTGCCTGGGCATCGGCTTGTCGCGCGCGACCGGGCAGCAGGGATGGTTCCTGGTGGGCGGGCTGGCCGCGCTCGGCGTGATCGCCTCCACCGTGATTTACGTGCTGACCCAGCGGGTGGTCCGGGGACGGGAAGCATGGATCCATCCCGACCCTCCGCGATCTTCCTCGCCCGGCTGGTTCGAGTTCATCAAAGGGATGCTGCGCACCGATTTTTCGGTGATCGTGCTGGCCGCCGCGATCGCGGGCCGGCTTCACTGGATCCTCTGGGGCGGGCTGGTGGGGCCTTTTCTCTTCTGGATTCCGGCCGATCTTTGGATGGCCCTTCAGATGAAGCGGAGCGATTCGTTGTGAGCGATTCCCGCCCGCGTGTTCTGGTGACGGGGGCGACCGGTTTTGTGGGAAGCCACGTTGTTCTAAAACTGCTGGAGCGCGGCGAGCGGGTGCGCGTGCTGGTCCGGCCGCAAAGCTCGCTGAAGAACCTCGAAGGACTTTCCGTTGAATCGGTCCGCGGCGATCTGACCGACCCGGAATCCGTGCGCGCCGCGATGGCGGGCTGCCGCCGCGTGTTTCACGTGGCCGCCGATTACCGGCTTTGGACGAGGGACCCTTCCGAGCTGTACCGCAGCAACGTCCAGGGAACGCGGAATGTGCTCGAAGCGGCCCGGCAGGCCGGCGTGGAGCGGATGGTCTACACTTCCACCGTGGGGGCGCTGGCGGTGTCCTGCAACGGCCATCCGGCCGATGAGGGGACACCGGTCCGTTTGACCGACATGATCGGCCATTACAAGCGGTCCAAATTTCTCGCCGAGGCCGAAGCCATCGCCGCGGCGAAACAGGGTCTCCCGGTCGTCATTGTCAATCCGTCGACACCGGTCGGATCGCGCGACATCAAACCGACTCCCACGGGCCAGATGATCGTGGATTTTCTGAGCGGGCGGATGCCGGCTTACGTGGACACGGGCTTGAACCTCATTGATGTGGAAGATGTGGCCGAAGGGCATCTGCTGGCCATGGAGAAGGGGATCCCCGGTGAACGCTACATCCTCGGCCACCGGAACCTGACCCTGCGCGAGATCCTGGAAGCGCTGTCCCGGATCAGCGGCCGCCCGGCGCCCCGGGTGCGTTTGCCGGCTTCCGCGGTGATGGGCGTGGCCGCGGTCAGTACGGGATGGAGTTTCGTCACGGGACGGCCTCCGCGGGTGGCGCTCGAAGCGGCCCGGATGTCCCGCAAGAAGATGTTCTTTGACGCTTCCAAGGCGGTGCGGACACTGGGTCTTCCGCAGCAGCCGGTGGAAGCGGCGCTGGAGAAGGCGGTTCGCTGGTTCCGCCGCAATGGCTATGCCGGCTGATTCGGATATTTTGATCGTGACCGCTGTGCCGCAGGAAATTAAGGCGTTCCAGAAGACCAACGGCCATTTGAAAGGCATCCTGCTTTTTGAAACCGGCATGGGGGACCCAACGGCTTTCGCGCGCGTTCGGCGGCAGTTGGAAAGCGGCCGCTACCGCGCGGTGATCAGCGCGGGGTTCGCCGGAGGCGTCTCTTCCGGTTTTCAGGTGGGTGATCTGGTTTTGGCTTCGGAGGTCATCGAGGAGTCTACCGGCCGGCGTTTGAAGCCGTCCGTTCTTTTGGAAAGCGGCACGCTCCCGGCGAGGGTGGGGCCGTTCGTGACGGTGAAAAAGCCGCTGAGGACCCCCTCTTCCAAATCGGAACTCGGGGCGCGCTTCAGAGCTCTGGCGGTGGAAATGGAAACTGCCGGTGTGGCCGACGCGGCGATGCAGGCCGGGATCCCTTGGATGGGGCTTCGCGCAATCCTGGACCCCATGGAACAGCCCCTTGCGGTGGGTTCAGTGGGCCAGGGGCTGGGGTTGTTGGCCCAGCCGTGGCGATGGAATCGATTGGCTTCTTTTTTGGGTTCGGTCCGAACGGCCGGCGAATCGCTGGCCCGCGGGCTGGAGATCTTGGTGCGGCGGATGGATTCACGGAATTGAATAAGGAGAACGGCATGGATCTTGAAAAAGCAGCGGGGCTGATCGAATCGGAGCACCAGTTCTTCATGAAAGTTCATCCTCAATGGAGTCTGACCGCCGGCCCTCAGGACATGGAGCTGGTGGCCCACGCGCTTCGAGTGATCCTGCACATGGGGAAGGCCGGGGAATCCCTGGCTGAATATCAGGCCCTGCTCAAGATCCAGCACGCGGACGGCGGCTGGGGCCGGGAATCGACTGAAGATGAATCGGCGGCCTGGGTATCGGCTTTCTGCGCGCTCATGCTGATCCGCGCCAACGCGGAGCTTCAAAACGAGGAGATCGAGCGTTCCCTCTGGAAGTCGATCGATTACTTCCTGCAGGGCCAGAAGTCGGACGGCCGCTGGGTGGACAGCGAGTGGGGCGATCTGGACACGACGTCCCATCCGGTCAGCTTCTTCAATGTGGTGCTGGCGCTGGGAACTCCGAAGATGAAGGAAGCGGTCCGCTCTCACTGGCGCAAGGGATTGAAGTTCATTCTGGACGGCCAGTCCCAGGACGGCGGCTGGTACGACCCGGTCTTTCAGCCGTCGGGTGTGGAGACGACCGCGCATCTGGTCCAGGATGCCGTCATTGCTTCTCTGGTTCTTCCGGACGGACTTCCGGTCCGGCCGGCCGCTGAGAAGGGGATGAAGTGGATCCTCGAGCACCAGGCAGCCGATGGTTCCTGGGACGATCAGAACGTCGATCACACGATGGACTGCACGCGATCGACGCTGTTGATCTCCCGGATGCTCCGGGCGGAGGAGAAGGCCCGGCCGGCGATCGAGAAGGCCATGGAATGGATTACGGCGAGCAAGAACGCGAACGGCTGGCCCGATTTTCCCGGCATGGAAACCAACCTGGAACGGACCTGCGACGGCCTGGATGTGCTGCTGAAGTATGAGGCCTGGCGGCAGGCCGATTCACTGGAAACGGTTCGGCGCTGGGGCTACGCGCCCGGCCGCACGGCCTTCCTTCGGGGGGTTCCCGCGGCGGTTTAGTCGCGGCCCCCTCTCCAGAGGAAAGTGATGGCTGAAAAAGTGGCTCAGGTAGAGGATGTGCCGGCCGGTTCCTCCAAGCTGGTGACTGTTGACGGCAATGAGGTGGCCCTCTTCAACGTAGAGGGTCGCCTCTACGCCGTGGGAAACCGCTGTCCCCACCGCAGCGGTCCTTTGGCGCGCGGAAAGATTGAGCCGGCCCCGGAAACCGGCGAGCCCGCGGTCCGGTGCCCCATCCACGGATGGCTCTTCGATCTCAAAAGCGGGCGCTGCCTGACGCGTCCCAGCGCCTGCGTCCCGGCATATCCCGTCTCCTGCAGTGACGGGCAGATCCTGCTCGGCCCGCCGCAGGGCGAGGTGGGGTGACCGCCATCCTCCTGGCGGCCGGCGTCGGCAAGCGGATGGGGTCCGGAGCCGGCCCGAAATGCCTGGCGCGGATCGGCGGGAAGTCCCTTCTGTGCCGGACGTTGGAATCCCTGCGTGCGGTGGGTGTGGAAGAAGTCGTTCTGGTGACCGGTTTTCAGGCAGACACGGTGGCCCGCGAGGCCCGTGCCCATGCCGGGCGGATGCGGTTGACGGTACTGGAAAATCCCCGGTATAAAGAGGGGGCCATCCTTTCTCTGTGGACTGCGCGGGAGTTTTTAAACCGGAACGCGCTGGTCATGGATGCCGATGTGCTTTGCCCCCAAGCCGCTTTTGAGCGCCTGGCCGGTTCGCTGCATCGGAACTGCCTGCTCGTGGATGGTTCGGTGCGGGAAACCGGCGAGGAACAGATGGTGTTCGGCCGGGAACGCCGGGTGCTGCACATTGCGAAGAAGGCGCCCGAAGAGATCCGCCGGCGGATGGAATTATTCGGGGAATCGCTCGGTTTCCTCCGGCTGGATTCCGGCGCGGCGGCTCTGCTTGCGCGGCTTCTCGACCGGAAGGTGCAGGCCGGTCTTGTGACGATCGAGCATGAGCAGGTTTATCCGGATTTGTTCGAACAGGCCGAGGTCGGTTTCGAGCGGGTGGATGGTCTGGCCTGGACCGAGATCGATACGCCGGAGGATTTGGCCCGGGCGGAGCGGGTGGTCTATCGCCGCTGGTCGGGACCAAAATGCCTCAACCGGGTGATCTCGGGGTGGTTTCTCCCGGTGGTTCTGCGCTTGCCGCTGACGCCGAACCAGTGGACTTTCTTGAGTCTGTTGCTGGGAGCGGCCTCCCTTCCGTTCATCGCGCAGGGGAGCCGGTCGGGCGAGCTGTGGGGAGCGCTGCTGTTCCAGCTGTACTACCTGGTCGACAACTGGGACGGGGAAGTGGCGCGGGCGAAAGGATTAAGCACCCGCTGGGGCGGCTGGTTCGATGTGATCGTGGACGCCGTCGTTCAGACCCTGCTTCCGCTGGCGATCGCCAGCGGGATCGCGCAGGCCCCGGGCCGGCGCTGGGTTTTGCTGCTGGGCGGCCTCGCGGCCCTCGGAGTGGCGCTGGATTTCTGGGTCACGCTGCGCGCAAAGGCGCGAGGATTCGGTCCGGCTGTTCCGGGTGATTCGATCCGGGGCGGGTCCTCCGTGGGCGGATCACCGGTGATACAATGGCTTAAAGCCAATGCCACCCATGAGAACTTTTCCTGGGTGGTGGTGCTGGCGCTGGTGCTGCAGCGGCAGCTTCCGCTGCTGGCGCTGATGACGGTCGGTTGCTATCTGTATGGGTTCCGGTTTTTGCAAAAGGAGCGATCAAGATTCAAATGAACGAACAGGTTTTCCGAAAAGGGTTCGGGCTCAAGGATCAGGTCGAACAGGATCTGGCTCAGGATTATCGGAGCCAGCTCGTGGAGCGGATCCGCGCCCAGGGCAACGTGCTTCGCGTCGGAGACCTGACGTTTCGCCTGGCCAAGGAGTTCGGTTTCTGCTACGGCGTCGAGCGGGCCGTGGATTACGCGTATGAGACCCGCAAGCATTTTCCGGACCGGCGCATCTTCCTGACCACGGAGCTGATTCACAACCCCCGCGTCAACAACTGCCTGCGCGAGATGGGGATTGGCTTCCTGAACGGGCCCGGCGCGCAGGACGTCAAGCTGGAGGATTTAGAGCCCGAAGACGTCGTGATCATTGCCGCGTTCGGCACCCGGGTGGGGGAGATGAATCAGCTCAAGGAGCGCGGTTGCGTGTTGGTGGACGCCACCTGCGGATCGGTGGTGCTGGTCTGGAAGCGGGTCGAGCAGTACGCGCGGGACTCGTTCACCGCGGTGGTGCACGGCAACTACAAGCATGAGGAGACCCGCGCGACGGTTTCCCGCGCGCTGCAGTTTCCGGGCGGCCGCTACCTGGTGGTATGGGACAAAAAGGAAGCGGCCCAGGTATGCGACTACATCCGGAATGGCGGGGACCCGAAGGCCTTCCTGGCTCTGTTCCGCGAAAAGAGCTCGCCCGGTTTTGATCCCGACCGGGATCTGCAGCGGGTGGGGGTCGCCAACCAGACCACGATGCTTTCCAGTGAGTCGCTGGAAATCGCCCAGATGCTCAAGGAGACCATGATTGCTCGCTATGGCGCTGAACAGCTGGCCCAACATTTCCGGACCTTCGACACGATCTGCAGCGCCACTCAGGACCGGCAGGATGCCATTCAGGAGCTGGTGAAAGAAAAAGTGGACCGGGTGATCGTGATCGGCGGTTTCAATTCCAGCAATACGGCTCACCTGTGTGAGATCGCTTCTCAATACGCTCCCGCTTATCACATCGACGAAGCCGACTGCATCATCTCCCCGCAGCAGATCCGGCACAAGCCGGCGAATCAATCCGTTCCGGTGGTGACCGAAGGGTGGTTTCCCGCCGGCCCCGCCGTCATCGCGATTACCGCGGGGGCTTCCACGCCCAACCGGGTCATTGGCGACGCCATTGAACGGCTTGTTCGAGCCAAAGGGTATTCCTTCGACCAATTAAATCCGGCTTGACATCCAGACGGGTGTCGTGTAGACTGATGTCTATATGAAAACCATTCCATTGACCCAGCGTCAAAAACAGGTTCTCTCCATCATCCGGCATCATCTGTCCGAGAAGGGGGCTCCCCCCACCATCCGAGAGCTCAGGGAGGGCTTGCAATTGAAATCACTGCGAGGTGTCACGGTTCATCTGGACGCGTTGTCCAGGAAAGGGTACATCGAGCGCAGCCGTCAGGCGCGAGGCATCCGTCTCATGAAGAAAGAGCAGCGGGAGGCCGGGGCACCCGTCACGCCGATCCCGGTCCTGATTCCGGTCCTTGGCCAGATTGCCGCCGGTGAGCCGATCCTGGCGGAGCAGAATGTGGAAGAGCGCCTGGCCGTGGATCCCCGCTGGATTCCCGGGCCGGGCTGTTTCGCGGTCCGGGTACACGGCGACAGCATGCTCAACGCCGGCATTTCCAATGGCGACTATGTGGTCGTCCGGCCTCAAGCCGATGCCGTCAACGGCGAGATTGTTGCCGTCCTGATTGAAGGGGAGGCCACGGTCAAACGGTTCTTCCGGGAAAAAGGCCGGATCCGCCTCCAGCCGGAAAATCCCGCGTTCGAGCCGATGCTTGTCCACCCGAAAACCCAATCGATCCGGATTATGGGAAAAGTGGTGGGTCTCTTCCGGAAGATGTGATACTTTAAACTCATGCCAAAAGCATTTGTCATGATCGATGTCCACCCCGGCCGGGAATCCGATTCTCAAGAGTTGGTCCGGAAAATGCCCGGTGTCGAATCCGTTTATCAGGTGACCGGTGCCCACGATCTCATCGCGTTCGTTGATGCCGAGCCCTATGAGGAACTGGCCGTCATCGTTTCCAAGATCCGCCGGCTCGACGGTGTCCGGGCCACCGACACCGAGCTCGTTCTGCGCTGAGGCGCGATTCAGACATTCACGCCGTCATCCGGACCCTTCGCGCCTGCTCCAGGGAATGGGTCCTTCCGGCGGTGGAACGGGTCGGGGGAAACCCGCCGGATCCTTTTCTCGTCCTGATTTCCTGCCTGCTCTCCCTGCGGACCCAGGATGAAACCACCGATCCGGCCTCGCGCCGGCTTTTTGCCTCAGCTCGAACACCCCAGCAGCTTCTCCATCTGCCTGTCCCAAAAATATCGCGGCTGATCTACCCGGTCAGCTTTTACCGGGTCAAGGCCCGGCGGATTCACCAGATCTGCCAGCATCTGATCGGCCGGTTCCGCGGCAAGGTGCCGGACACGCTGGAAGAACTGCTGACGCTGCCCGGCGTCGGACGCAAGACCGCCAACCTGGTCCTCACGCTCGGGTTCCAAAAGCCGGGGATATGCGTCGACATCCACGTTCACCGGATTTCCAACCGCCTGGGCTATGTTCAGACCCGCGGTCCGCTGCAGACGGAGATGGCGCTCCGGGACAAACTGCCCGCCCGCTACTGGCTCGAATACAACGCGCTGTTGGTGGCCTTCGGCCAGCGGATCTGCCGGCCCGTCTCGCCCTGGTGCAGCCGCTGTCCGTTGGCGTTCCTCTGCAGCCGCATCGGGGTGGACCGGCACCGTTGATGCGCCGCGCGGCTGCTTTGGTGCTGGCGTTATGGTGCGGCATCGCGGCGGTGCGGACGCTGCAGACGCCGTTCGAGCCGGACTACACCGAAATGATGGACGCGCGTTACGCGCCTCTTCGGCGGGCCCTGCCTCCTGACGGCGGGGTCGCGTATCGCTCCGACGCGCCGGATCCGAAGACCGGTTTTCAGTGGAAGTGGCGGTATGGCATGGCCCAGTACGCGCTGAGCCCGCGGGTGCTTTACCCGGATGTCGATCCCGTCCCATCGGGAGTCCGCGTGTTGGTGTCCGACTTCGAAGATCACCTCGAAATCATCCCATGGCAGCCGGATTCCTCCGAGTAGCCGCCGGCCTCCTTCTCTCCGGGCTGATTCCTTTCTGGATCGGTTCGTTTCTTCTGGCATGGCTCTGTCCTCCGGGTTCCTTTCTCCTGCGGCGCCGGTGGGTGAAGGTTTTTCTCGCGCTGGGATTGGGGTTGGGGCTTTCCTCTCTTCTTTTTTTCCTCTGGTTTCCCTCCTCTTTCTTCCGGGCCGGTTTTTTTGTGGAGATTTCCGTCTACGTGCTGTTGTTTCTCGCTGCGCGGCGGTTCCGGTTCGAAGCTGGGTCTTACCCGGACCGGCCGGCAGCCGGTCCGGCGGTTCTCGGGATTTTTTTCTTTGGGGTGGCGGCGGTCGCGGCCAGTTCTTTTTTTCGCTTCATGAGGTATTGGCCGCATGGCACCTGGGATGCCTGGTCGATCTGGAACCTCCATGCCCGCTTCTTGTTCCGGGGCGGCCCGCATTGGACCGATTTGTTCGCGCCTCCGCTGGGGTGGGCTCATCCGGACTATCCGTACTTGCTTCCGGCGCTGGTGGCGCGCGGCTGGAGCGCGGCCAGCCGGGAGATCCTGGCGGTCCCGCAGGTGATCGCCGCTTTTTTCACCGCCGGCGCGGCGGCCGTCTTGGTGGGTTCCGTTTCTTCGTGGCGGGACCGGAGCCAGGGATGGCTGGCCGGGCTGGCCCTGCTGGCTCCTTCGATTTTCGTGATGAACGGAAGCTTCCAGTACGCGGACATTCCTTTGGGTTTCTTCGTGTTGTGCTGTTGGGTGTTGGCTCTTGATGCTTGGAAGCGGGCGCCGGCGGGCCGGGCGCTGGTATTGGCCGGCGCCATGGCCGGTTTCGCGGCGTGGACCAAGAACGAGGGGCTCTGTTTCTGCCTGGTTTTCATGGTTGCCCGGTTTTGCGTGCTGGCCGGCCGGAAAGAGTGGGCCCGTTGCGGGCGGGAGATGGTGCTGTTTCTGGCCGGCGCTTTGCCCGGCTTGCTTCTGACGGTGGCCTTCAAGATGCGGGTTGCTCCGCCCGGTGATTACGCGGCGCTGAACGGCCCGGTTTTGATGGAACGTTTGACGGATTTAAGCCGGTATCGAATCACGGCGGCGGCGTTTGCCCGCCAGGCGGTGCGTTTTGACCTGTGGGGAGGGATCCCGGCGGCGCTGCTGCTTTACGGATTTGTCGTGGGGGCGGAGAGAAGACGGCTCAACACGCCGGAAGGAATGACGCTGGTTCTGGCTCAGCTGTTCATGCTGACCGCTTATTTCTTCGCGTTCGTTGTCTCTCCGTACCGGCTCGCCTGGCATCTGGAGACCTCTTTGGGTCGTCTTTTGCTGCAACTGTGGCCCTCCGTTCTGCTCGGGTTTTTTCTGTGTGTCCGCTCAGCGGACGAACGGAAGGGCCGCTGACCGGGCCGGCTGCGGCCCGCGCGGCGTCGGAACGGAAAACAAGTCGGCGCTCACCCCGAAATTGAGAAAGCCCAGCGCAATCGGCCGCTGCAGCGTCGGAGAAAGACAGGCCGATGTCACGATTCCCGCCGGTTCCGTCCCCAGAAGGATGGGGTTTCCCGGTTCCGGAACGCCGTCTCCTTCCAGCACAAACCCCGTCAGGAGCCGGGGCGGGTGGGCCCGGTATTTGATCCGGGCAACGATCTCCTGTCCGATAAAGCATCCCTTGGTGAAGCTCACCGGCGCCTGTTCTCCCAGCTCGTTCAGGATCACCGAGGGACCGATCTCTTTCCCCGGCCAGGGAACTCCCGCTTCGATCCTCAACAGTTCAAACGCTTCAGGCCCGCATGCGGGCGCCGACGGTTTTTCCGTTGAACCGGCCTCCATCCAGAGCGTAAAACCGGGCAACCCCGGCCAATCGGCCTGCGCGATAAAGCGGGGTCCCGGTGTCAATAGTGCAGCCGCATCGGGTCCGTACAGCGCGAGGATTCGATAATGGGTCGTCGCATCTTGGATTTCAACTGCTTCCGAGATCAGGTATTTCTGCAGCAGCTCCCGCGCGGCGGGCAGGGACTTAGGATCCATTTCCAGAAGCATCTCGTCGGGCCGGGCGTGGACGACGCAGAAAAACCGCATCTTCCCCTGGCGGTCCAGGAGGCAGGCCGGTCTTTGTTGTCCCTCCTGGAGCCCTTTGATATCATGGCTCAGCAGGTTGTGAAGGAAACGCGCGCGGTCTTTTCCGGTGATCGACAGGACCCCGCGCGGGAAAGGATCCCATAATCCCGCCTTTTTTCGCGCCGCGCGCGCCTGTGCCGCCGGATCTTGCATGGGGGCATTATAACGCAGATGGGAAACCATGAGTGCTGAACCGCAGCAGATCGAACGGGTGGGAAAAACCGGCCTGAAGGTGCGGTGGAACGGCGGCCATGAGAGCCACTACGACTGGAAGCGGCTCCGCGCCTCCTGTCCCTGCGCGGTCTGCCGTCCCGCCACTGAATCGTCGGCGGGCAAGCCCGAAGAGGGAGGGGTGATGGCGCCCGAGCCCCCCGCGTCCGTCTCTCCGGTGGAGATCAAGCCGGTCGGGCGCTACGCGATGGCCATCCGCTGGGATGACGGGCATGCCACCGGGATTTTTTCATACGATTATCTGCGGTCCCTCTGCGCCTGCGAAGAATGCAAGCCGGACCAATTGATGGAGGGTTGAAATGATCCATTCGACCACCGCTTGGGTGGTGTTCTCCTTGGTGGTGCTGGGCATGCTCGCGCTGGATCTGGGCGTCTTTCACCGGAAGGCCCACAAGGAATCGATGCGGGAAGCCCTTACCTGGAGCATCGTCTGGATCAGCGTTGCGCTGTTGTTTAACGGAGGCGTGTTCCTGGCGTTCGGTTCCCAAAAGGGAATGGAATTCCTGGCCGCCTACCTGATCGAGAAATCCCTCAGCGTCGATAACATCTTTGTGTTCGTGGCGATCTTCACCTACTTCTCGGTCGAGGCCCGCTATCAGCACCGGGTGCTGTTCTGGGGGATCATGGGTGCCTTGGTCATGCGCGGCATTTTCATCTACGCGGGGATCGCGCTGATCGAACGGTTTCAGTGGGTCACGTACCTGCTGGGGGGGTTCCTGGTCCTGACCGGACTGAAGTTCGCCAAGGAGGAAACGGAGATCCAGCCGGACAGGAACCCGGTTGTGCGCTTTTTCCGGGAGATTGTCCCCGTGACGGCCACGTTCCGGGGCCAGTCGTTTTTTGTGAGGGAGAACAAGCGTTGGCTGGCAACCCCGTTGATGGTGGTCCTGCTGGTGGTGGAGATCACTGACGTCATCTTCGCGACCGATTCGGTGCCGGCGGTGCTGTCGGTCTCCCGTGACCCGTTCATCGTCTATTCCAGCAACGTGTTCGCGATCTTAGGGTTGAGGGCGCTGTATTTCGTGCTGGCGGGCGCGATGGTGAAGTTCATTTACCTGCGGTATGGGCTGGCGGCGATCCTGATCTTCGTGGGCGGGAAGATGCTCGTGCACGGGTTCATCCACGTGCCCATTCTGGTCTCGCTGGGAGTGATCGCCGGCCTGCTGTCGTTCTCAATCTACCTGTCGGTACTAAGGCACCCCAGCCACCTGAAGCAGAGTTAGCTGTCGATTTGGCGGGCGAGCTGGAAGTCTTTGGAGGTCAGGCCGCCTTCGGAGTGGGTGGACAGCGTGAGCCCGACCTTGTTGTAACGGATGTCGATGTCGGGATGATGGTCGGCTGCTTCGGCCAGCGGCAGGATGCGGTTCACGAATGCTACCGCTTCCGGGAAGTCCTTGAACTTATAACCCCTCGTGATTTCTCCGTTCTTCAGCTCCCACCCCGGAATGGTTTTGAGCTGCTCTTGAATCTCTAAATTAGCCAGTTTTCCAGTCATTCAATCACCCAATCAGTAGCGGGGCATTTCCGGGTCGACTTCTTCGGCCCACGCGTCGATCCCGCCATGGAGCGATTTGATCTTCCGGAAACCGGCCGAGCGCAGAAGGTCCAGCGCTTTCATGCTGCGCATGCCGTGATGGCAGTGCAGGACCAGTTCCTCGGCTGAATCCAGCTCCGGGATCCGCTGAACGAACTCGCTCAGTGGAATCAGCTTCGAACCCGGGATCCGGCAGATGTCGTATTCATGGGACTCCCGGACATCGATGATCTTGAGCGGTTTCCGGGCATCCAGCAAGGCCTTGAGCTCTGCCACGGAAATTTCCCAGGACCGCGCATCCTCGGCCGAAGGGGCCTCTTCCTGCCCGCGGCCCAGGCCGCAGAACTCCTGATAATCGATCAGCTGTGTCACGGTCTTGTTCGGGCCGCAGAGAGGGCAGGTGGGGCTCTTCTGGAGCTTGAGCTCCCGGAACTTCATCTTCATCGCGTTGAACAGCAGGAGCCGCCCGATCAGCGGCTCGCCGTTGCCGAGGATCAGCTTGATCGCTTCGGTCGCCTGAATCGTGCCGATGATGCCGGGCAGGATCCCCAGTACGCCGCCTTCGGCGCAGGAAGGGACCAGGCCGGGAGGAGGCGGCTCGGGGTAAAGGCAGCGGTAGCAGGGGCCTTTCTCGGCCCAGAAGACGGAGGCCTGTCCCTCGAACCGGAAGATCGAGCCGTAGACGTTGGGTTTGCCCAACAGGACGCAGGCGTCATTGACCAGGTAGCGGGTGGGGAAGTTGTCGGTCCCATCCACAATGATGTCGTAGTTCTTGAGGATCTCCATCGCGTTTTCAGAGGACAGGCGCACCTCATGAGTCTCAATCGTGATGTGAGGGTTGATCGCCTGCAGGCGGGCCTTCGCCGCCTCCAGCTTCGATTTCCCGACGTCTTCGCTGGTGTAAAGGACCTGCCGCTGAAGGTTGGTGAAATCGACCACGTCGAAATCCACCAGCCCGATCCGTCCGATTCCGGCCGAAGCCAGGTAAAGTCCCAACGGAGAACCCAGCCCGCCGGTTCCGATCAGCAGAACGGACGCGGCCTTCAACTTCTTCTGCCCCTGCACGCCCACCTCGGGCATGATCAGGTGGCGGCTGTAGCGGCGGATCTCTTCGTTGGACAGTTCAACCATTGCTGAATTCCTCCCCGATCACCATATTCCCAACTCCGTCTTGATTTCTTCCGAGGCCATGGTCTTTGGGTCCCAGGGTGGGGTCCAGACCAGCTCGGTTTCCACCTCTTTGATCCAGGACAGCTTGCCCAGCATGCTCTGAATCTGGCCCTTGATCACCGGGCCCAGCGGGCAGCCGGGGCTGGTGAGCGTGTAAATCAGTTTCACATGGCCGTCCCGGATCTCAGTTTTGTAGATGAGACCCAGATCATAAATGTTCATGTTCAGTTCAGGGTCGATGACCTTGCGCAGAGCCGCCTGTACCTGTTCTTCATGCGTGCCGGTTTCCGCCGCCGGCTGCGCCCCGTCCGGAGGAACCGGCAGGGAAGAGGCCGACGCGGCCGCTTCCTCGCCGACCAAGTGGGCCAGGTCCGGCCGGGGTCCTTCTTCTCCCTCGACATGACTGGCTTGGGTTTCCCCCTTTCGGTGGGCGGAGATCCCTTCCAGCAGCGTGTTCCATCCCAGGATCGCGCACTTGATCCGGACCGGGTATTTCTGGACCCCTTCCAGCGCTTTCAGGTCTTCCAGTTCTTCGGGCATGTCCAGCGGGACGTTCTTCAGCATGGAGGTTTTGAACCGGTGGGCCAGCTCTTCCGCCTCCGCCAGGGTGCGGCCCTTGACCGCTTCCGACATCATCGAGGCGGAGGCCTGCGAAATCGAGCAGCCCTTGGTCTGGGTCTTCAGATCGCGGATGGTTTCCCCATCGAGTGCCAGTGTGAGCTCCAGCTCGTCTCCGCAGAAGGGGTTCGCTCCCTGCGAAACAAGCGTGGGGTTTTCCAGCCGGCCGTGGTTCCGCGGATTCTTGAAATGTTCCAGGATGATCTCCCGGTACAGGTCATCGGTGAGGGACAAGAGAGAAAACCTCCTTGGCTTTGAGGATGGCCTGCACGAGCGCGTCCACCTCTTCGTTGGTGTTGTACACGTAGAAGCTGGCTCGGGCCGTTGCGACCAGGCCCATTTTCCGCATCAGCGGTTTGCAGCAATGGTGGCCGGCCCGGATCGCGATTCCTTCGGAGTCCAGGATCTGGCCCAGGTCATGCGGGTGGAGACCCTTGACCTCGAAAGAGACGACACCGCCGCGCGCGCGCGGATCCTGCGGGCCGTGGAGCGTGAGCCCCTCGATGCCGCCCATGAGGCGCAGCGCGTGGGCCGTGATCTCCTCCTCGTGCCGGCGCACCTCCCCCATGCCGATTTGCTCAAGATAGTCGATCGCCGCGCCGAACGCGACGACATCGGCGATGTTGGGCGTGCCGGCCTCGAATTTCCAGGGGATGTCGTTCCAGACGGAGTGGTCGAGCCAAACGTCCCGGATCATGTCGCCGCCGCCCAGGAACGGGTCCATCTCTTCCAGCAGGGCTTCCTTGGCGTAGAGCACGCCCACGCCGGTGGGCCCCAGCATCTTGTGGGCGGAGAATGCCAGGAAATCGCAGTTGATTTCCATCACGTTGACGGGCAGGTGAGGGACCGCCTGGGCGCCGTCGATGAGGACCGGGATCCCCTTCGCGTGCGCTTGCTGGATGATCTCCTTGACCGGGTTGATCGTGCCCAGCACGTTGGACATCCAGGTCAGAGAGACCAGTTTGGTGCGCGGCGTGAGCAGGTCCGGTAGGCGCTCCATCTCCAGCGTGCCGTCCGGCTTGACCGGCAGGAACTTCAACGCGGCTCCCTTGGCCTGAGCCAGCATCTGCCAGGGGACGAGGTTGGAGTGGTGCTCCATCTCGGTCAGCAGGATCTCGTCGCCGGCGCCGATGTGCCGGCGCCCCCAGGCATGGGCCACCAGGTTAATCGACTCCGTGGTGTTGCGCGTGAAGATCACGGTGTCGGGCTTGGGCGCCCCGATGAAGCGGGTGACCTTTTGCCGGGCCGATTCGTAAAGCCCGGTGGCCTCCTCGCTCAGCGTATGGATTCCCCGGTGGATGTTGGCGTTGCTGCGGCTGTAATAATCCACCAACGCGTCCAGGACGGCTTTCGGTTTTTGGGAAGTGGCCGCGCTGTCCAGATAGACGAGCGGCTTCCCGTGAACCTGTCGTCCCAGAATGGGGAAATCCTGACGAATCCGCCGAACGTCCATGGTTCCTCGCTTAGACGCTGAACGAATGCCCGCAGCCGCAGTTGCCTTTGGAATTCGGGTTCTGAATGGTGAAGCCCGCGCCCGTCAGCGCGTCCACCCAGTCCACCTGGCAATTGTCGATCATCGGCAGGGATTTCGGATCCACCAAAACCTTGACGCCGTGATCCTCAAAAGAGACATCTCCTTCGGCCGTTCCTTGCTCGAAATCCATGCTGTAGGAATAACCGGAGCAGCCCCCTCCCACGACGCGAAGACGCAGCGCGTAGCCCGGTTTTCCTTCGGCCTGCTGAAGCGTCCGGACTTTCTCGGCTGCTTTTTCCGTGAACGTGATCATCGAACACTCTCCTTTAAGTTTATCGGTTTAAATCTCAACCAAAACATCGCCGTCTTTCACCTGGACAGGGAAGGTCTTGACCGGCAGAACGGCCGGCAGAGTGACCGGCTGGCCGGTCTTGACGTCGAAACGGGCCCCATGCCGGGGGCACTCCAGAAGCGGGCCGAACAGTTCGCCCTCTCCCAAAGGTCCTCCGTCATGCGAGCAGCGGTCTTCCATCGCGAAAAGTTTTCCTTCGACCCGGGCCAGAGCGATCCGCTGTCCGTCAGCCACCACTACGCGGGCGTGCCCTTCGGCGATCTCGTCATCCCGGCCCACCTTGATCCATTGGCTCATGAGGGGGTCAGCCGGCGGTTCACTTCCGCCATCAGCTGCTCCCGCAGATCCTCCAACGGGATGCGGCGGAACACCTGCTCGAAGAAACCTTCGACGATCAGGCGTTCGGCCTCGGCGGGGGGGATCCCCCGGCTGGTCAGGTAAAACGCCTGTTCTTCGTCCACGGGGCCGACGGCCACGCCGTGCGTGCAGCGCACGTCATCGGCTTCGATCTCCAGCATGGGGACCGAATCGGCCGTGGCTTCCGAGCTGAGCAGAAGGTTCCGGTTCGCCTGGTAGGCGTTGGATTTCTGCGCCTGTTTGGCGATCCGGATGAGTCCGGTGTAAATCGACTTCGCCTGGCCGGCCAGCGCGCTCTTGTAGAGCAGATCGCTGAAGGTGTTGGGCGCCTGGTGATCCTGCAAAGTATGAACATCAAAATGCTGGCGCCCGGAGCCGAACAGGATGCCGAGAAGCTCGGAGCGGCCTCCCGGCCCGGTCAGGATCGTTTCCACGTTGGCCTTGGTGAGAAGCCCGCCCAGCCCCACCTGGATGTTCAGGAATTGAGCGTCTTTTTCCAGGACCGCCCGCTGGGTGAACAGCTCCGTCACGCCGGAATCCCATTGTTGAAGGCGGATCATGCGGACGGTCGATCCTTCTCCCGCGAAGATCTCCACCATTTCATCGCAGACCGTGGGCGCCGTTGCGGCGCTGCGCCGCTCGTCGATCAGCGTGACCTGCGCTCCCCGTCCGGCCGCGACCAGCACGTGCGGAAAGATCGCCGGGGCCGGCTGTGTAAGCTCCAGCCGCGTTTTCAGCGGCAGCTCCACCTGCACTCCGTCCGGCACATAGCAGAAAAGCCCCTGCGTGGAAAGGGCCTGGTGCAGCGCGATGAATTTCACCAGCCCCAAAGGATTGCCGGCCTGGTAGAGGTACCGCTCCAGCAGCTGCGGGAATTGTTTCCGCGCCGTTTCCAGATCGGTCAGGATTACGCCGGCATGGATCAGCTCCGGCGCGAGCGGTTCGTAGACGATCCTGAACGGCTGTTTTTCCGGCCGGGTCCGGACATTGCCAAGCTGAATAGCCGCCGGGTCGGTGCGCCGCCACTCCTCGTCCGTTGCCACGGGCCAGGGCAGGGCATCGTACCGCGCTAAGGCGGTCTTCTGGATTTCCGTCCAGTTAGCCAACCGAGCCCTCCATCTCGAGTTGGATCAGCCGGTTGAGCTCCACCGCGTATTCCAGCGGCAGCTCTTTCGCGAATGCTTCGAAGAACCCGTTCACGACCATCGTGGTGGCTTCCTGTTCCTTGAGTCCGCGGCTCATCAGATAGAACAGCTGCTCTTCTCCGACTTTGCTGACGGTGGCCTCGTGGCCGATCTGCACCTTCTTCGCGTCGATCTCCATGGTTGGGTACGTGTCCGACCGGGAGATCTCGTCCATCAGCAGCGCGTCGCAGCGCACCGACGACTTCACGTTCTCCGCGTTCGGATAGACCTTCACGAGGCCGCGGTAGCTGGCGCGTCCGCCGTCCTTGCAGATCGATTTGGACAGGATCGTGGAGCTGGTTTCCGGTGCCGCGTGCACCATCTTGGCGCCCGCGTCCTGATGCTGATCCTTGCCGGCGAAAGCCACCGATACCACCTCGCCCCGGGCTTTTCGGCCCATCAAGTAAACGCCGGGGTATTTCATCGTGAGCTTGGAACCGAGGTTGCCGTCCAGCCATTCCACGGTGGAGTTCTCATGGGCGATCGCCCGCTTGGTCACCAGGTTGTAGACGTTCTTCGACCAGTTCTGGATCGTCGTGTAGCGGATGTGCGCGTGCGGCAGGGCCACCAGCTCCACCACGGCCGAGTGCAGCGAATCCGAGGAGTAAACCGGCGCTGTGCAGCCCTCGATGTAATGAACGCTTGATCCCTCGTCGGCGATGATCAGCGTCCGCTCGAACTGGCCCATGTTCTTGGAGTTGATCCGGAAATAGGCCTGCAGAGGGATTGCTACCTTAACCCCCTTGGGCACGTAGATGAAGGAGCCGCCCGACCAAACCGCGGAGTTGAGCGCCGAGAACTTGTTGTCGGCCGCCGGGATGATGGTGCCGAAATACTTCCGGACCAGCTCCGGATATTTCTTCAGCCCGTCGTCCATCCCGAGGAAGACCACGCCCTGCTTCTCCAGGTCCGCGTGGATCGAATGGTAGACCACTTCGCTTTCGTATTGGGCGGACACGCCGGCCAGGAATTTCCGTTCGGCTTCCGGGATCCCCAGCTTGTCGAAGGTATTTTTGATGTCGGCGGGTACGTCTTCCCAGGTCTTGCCCTGTTCGTTCATCGGTTTCAGGTAGTAATAGATGTCGTCGAACGGGATCTGCGACAGCATGGAGAGGTCCGCCCACGCCGGCAGCGGCTTCTGCTGGTAGGCCTTGAATGCCTTGAGCCGGAATTGTCTCATCCAGTCCGGTTCCGATTTCATCCAGGAGATCTCTTCCACCGTTTTCTCGGTGAGTCCCTTCTTGGATTTGAAGACGTACTTTTCCGGGTCGTGGAACCCGTACTGCTGTTCGTAATTCTGCCCGATGTCGAGTCCCTTGTTCGCGTCAGTCATGAGGTGACGGGCTCCTTCTCGTAAGAGGCGTAGCCGGTGGTCTCAAGCTCGTGCGCGAGCTCTTTGCCGCCGGATCGAACGATCCGCCCGTCCACGAGCACGTGGACGAAATCGGGCATCACGTAGTTCAGGAGCCGCTGGTAATGGGTGATCAGCAGGACGCCCAGCTCCGGGCCGCGCAGGTGGTTGATCCCTTCCGACACCGTCTTCAGTGCGTCGATGTCCAGGCCGGAATCGGTTTCATCCAGCACCGCAAGCGAAGGCTTCAGCAGGGCCATCTGAAGGATCTCATGCCGCTTCTTCTCGCCGCCTGAAAACCCGTCGTTGACGTAGCGGGTGGCGAACGATTCATCGATCCCCAGAGAGGCCATGGCCGCCTTGACCTGTTTTCGGAATTCCTTGGGCTGAAACTGGTCGCCGAAGCGGGCCTTCAGCGCGGTCCGCAGGAAGTTCATAACGCTGACGCCCTGCACGGAGACCGGGTACTGAAAGGCGAGGAATATGCCGGCGCGCGCGCGGGCGTCCGTTTTCAGGCCTGCGAGGTCCTGGCCCTGATAGAGGATCCGCCCCCGGGTGACCACGTATTTAGGGTGGCCCATCAGCGTGTTGGAGAGCGTGGATTTTCCGGATCCGTTGGGGCCCATGATCGCGTGAACCTGGCCCTTCTCCATCGACAGGGAAATCCCCTTGAGGATTTCCTTGCCCTCCACCTCCACATGCAGATCCTGAAGATCCAATAATGCGCTCATGTTTTTATCCTTTTAGACTGAAAAAGAGGTCGTGATCCGCTGCTGCAGCGATTGCCGGACCTGTTTTTCCGGCCCCACCAGATCCGAGATGTGCACTTTTTCCATGAACCCGCTGATCGCGTCGGTCAGCGTGGACCAGGCGGACCGGATACAGCAATCGCTCAAGTGGACGCAGTTCTTCCGGTTTCCGGGATGCCGCTCGCAGATCTCCTCGGTGCTGGGCAGAGAGCCGAACGCCCGCACCACGTCGCCCAGACTGATCGCTTTGGGTTCCCGGCTGAGCAGGTAACCGCCGTGGATGCCCCGTACCGAGTGGATGATCCCCGCCTTGGCTAAAAGACGCAAAAGCTTCTCGACATAGGCCGGGGAAAGCCCCTCCTGGACGGCAATCTCCTTCACCGTCATGCCTTGATCCGCGCCGGCCTGGGCCAGCTGGAGAAGGCACCGCAACCCATATTCTTCCTGAGACGTGATCTTCACGGCGGGCTCCTTTCTCCCTACAACACTAAGTTTACCGAATACATGACTTTTCTGTCAAGTATTCATCCACCTCGCTCGGTACGGGGCACCTGGCGATGCCGTCCCCTGCTCCGGGGTAGCCGGCCGTGCACCGCTGGATCCGCCCCTGCGAGGCGGATCTGCGCTCGGCGCTCGGTCGATGCTCTCCCGCTTATCTAGACCAAACCTCTGAAGGAAGCGGGATCCATGCCCGCATTCGACCTCGCGACGTGCCCGGTCCGGCCACCCCGTCGCGGAGCCCGGCACCCTTCTCCCTCGCGGAAGGCCGAAGGGCCGAGGGTGTGGGGTGAACAGGCATGCGCAGACCGAGCGGCCAGGGTGTCCGCCAAAGGTTTGTGGCGGACGAGCGAGGTCGAGCTTTGAGGCCGGCCGCCACGGTGGGGCGGCCGAGCCGTCCTGTTGAACCCCGCACCACGGCCCGATCGGCCGAAGCTGGGCTGACCCATGACAGGACCCCGAGTGGGTTGCGGGAAGGGTGGGGGATTTGGTAGAGTACGCGCGTGATTCTCAAAGTCTCGCTGCTCGGCCACCCGGTCCTCCGGCAGAAGGCCAAACCGGTCGATCTCAAGCAGGCCCATGCCGGCCGGCTCCAGGCCCTGCTGGACGACATGCGGGAAACCATGCACGAATACGACGGGGTCGGGATCGCCGCTCCGCAGGTGCACCTGTCTGTTCAGATCGCGGTGATCGAAGCCGAGGACAATCCCCGGTATCCGGACGCGCTCCCGATCCCGCTGACGGTGCTGATTAATCCGCAGGTCAAGCCGGCTTCACGCGTGAAAGAGGAAGACTGGGAGGGGTGTCTGTCGGTGGAAGGCCTGCGGGGCCGGGTTCCGCGCTGGCGCGCGGTCGATGTGGAGACGACTAACGTGCGGGGCGAGAAGATCCAATTCCGGGCCGAAGGTTTCTACGCCCGCGTGATTCAGCATGAGTGCGACCACCTGCAGGGGAAGGTTTTCCTGGACCGGATGCGGGATTTTTCAACACTGACGCACTTGAAGGAGTATACTCGCTACTGGGTTAAGGATTAATGGTCAAGGTCGAGAAACAGCTTTCCATCTTCTTGGAAAATCGTCCCGGGCTTCTCGCCAAGGTTTGCGGCACTCTGGCGGACGCCGGGATCAACATCCTTGCGCTCTCCATCCACGACACCGTCGACCACGCGATCGTTCGTCTGCTGGCCGACCGGCCCGTCAAAGCTCTGCTGATCCTGGAACAGCTCGGACTTTACATCCTCGAAACCGACGTCGTCGTGCTCGAACTGGATAACCGCCCCGGCGCTCTGGGTGAAGTGGCCCGGAAACTGGCTCGGGCCGACATCAACATCGAGTACGCCTACTGCTCCGCCACCGCCAGCCAGGGCCTGGGCTGCCTCATCTTGAAATCCGACGACCAGGACCGGGCCATCGAACTGCTTCGGGAAGTTTAGAGCCGACGGCGAGCAGGCCGTCGGTCCAGTCATAAGCGCCCGCGATCTTCATCCGGAACCGGAACAGCGTGTCGGTGCGGTAAACGCGGATTCTCCGGATTCGCCAGGGAACCGATACCGCGCGAGCCGGGCCCATCAGGTTCGTATACGCCTTCGTATAGCCGGCTTCCTGAAGCGCCTTTTCCGTCCTCTGATCGAACGATCCGTGGTCTCCGAACGGATACGAAAACCCATCCACGTTTTGGCCGGTCATTTCACGGATCCTTTCCCGCGAGTCCCGCGCCTCCTCCCGCATCTGCGCTTCTGTGAGCGACGTCATACGGCGATGGGTTTTTGAATGGGAACCCAACTCCATCCCGGCCGCGGCCAATTGCTTGATTTGCTCCCATTGCAGAGGAGCGGGGGAATGGGATTCCGTGAACTGGCTGTCGAACTTCAAACGTCCGTCGATGGTGTCGGTGGCGATGAACAGCATAGAACGCAGGCGCTGCCGTTCCAGCACCGGCCAGGCGCGGGTCCAAACGCTCTCGTAGCCGTCATCGAATGAAACGGCGCAATCGACGCGCTGGCGGACGAGCTCCTCCATCTGTCGGGCGAAAAGCTCCGGCGGGACGCTGAGCTTCAGCGGGTCGGCGGACGCTGGGATGGAATCCACCGCGTGGTAGACCAGCACGACCGGCTGGGGAGTCCGAAAAGGCCGGCCCAGCACATAGAAGAGGAAGCTGATCAAGTCTTTGAGCAGGGTCATTTCTTCCGGGCTTGGATCACGGCATTGGCGCCGATCCACCGGCCGGTCACGAAGTTCATCCGGCGCATGATCCACAACGAAGCGCGGGGGGAAAGCCGGTTCAGAAAAGTGATCCGGAAAAGATGGAAGCGTTCCTGCTCAACGGAAAACCCGGCCCGCTCCAGCGCGGATTCCACCGTTTGGGGAGTCCAATACCGGGGCTGGTAATCGGCGCGCATCCAGCGGCCGACGAACTTCATGCCGAGCCGGTCGTGGCTGAAACGCAGGATCTCGCGCAGGCCGCTGTCGAGCCGGTTGAGCCAGCTGGAGCCGTTGGGCACCGTCACCACCGCCGTGCCGCCCGGTTTTAAAACGCGGGCCATTTCATCGATTGCCGGCGCCAGCTGATCGAGGTATTCCAGCACGCCTACGCAGAGTACTCCGTCGAAAGAGCTGGCCGGGAAGGGAATCCGTTCCGCCGATCCGACCAGGAACGTGCTGTTGGGGTGCCCCTGGGCCCGGGCCAGGTCGACCATCCGGCTGGAAAGATCCAGCCCGACCGTGGTGCATCCCAGAGCCGCCAGGCGGTCGGTGTAAACGGCGGGCCCGCACCCGACGTCCAGGACGGTCCCGCTCAGCTTTCCCCAGAGCTCAAACACGACCCGTTTTCGCTCCTGGAAGATGTAGGAGCGGGCATCCGGCGATCCCTCGTAGGCAGCCCGGTATTGTTGAGCGTCGTCGTCGAACCATTGTCGGACGGAAGGAGTTTTCATCGGGCATGATTTTAACTGATTTCCAGACCTGTTTGGTATAATCCTCCCACAGTGAGCCTGACGCTGATCGTCGTTTTCGTCCTGGTTGCTTTCGGGCTCGGCTATGCCGCTTACAGCCGGTTTTTGGCCCGCCAGCTCGGTTTGGACAACCGCCAACCCACCCCCGCCTGCACCCGAAACGACGGGGTGGATTTCGTGCCGGCGAAAGGATCGTTTCTTCTGGGCCAGCACTTCTCGGCTATCGCGGCGGCCGGGCCGATCGTGGGGCCGATCCTGGCCGGGCTGTGGTACGGCTGGCTGCCGGCCCTCCTCTGGATCGCGTTCGGGGCGATCTTCATCGGCGCGGTCCATGACTTTTCCTCCCTCATCGGCTCCGTGCGCCACGGCGCCAATTCCATCGCGGTCATCGTGGAGCAGTACATCGGCCGCCGGGCCTACGCGCTGTTCCTGGCCTTCATCTGGTTTTCGCTGGTCTATGTCATCACCGCGTTCGCCGACCTGACCTCCAGCTCGTTCGCCGAGCCGGCGTTCGGCGGCGGAGTGGCGGCCTCGTCCGCGCTGTACATCGGCCTGGCGATCGTGATGGGTGTCTGCATGGTCCGGTTCAAGATGCCGCTGAAGCTGGCTACCGCTATTTTCATTCCTCTGGTCGGCCTGGCCATCTGGATCGGCCCGAAATTCCCGCTTCATCTGCCGGTGGTCGCGGGCCTTTCTCCGGCTTTGCTCTGGGACGCGGTGATCTTGATCTATTGTTTCGCGGCGTCGGTGCTTCCGGTTTCGGTCCTGCTGCAGCCCCGCGGCTATCTGGGGGGAGTCTTCCTCTATGCGTCGCTGGCAGCCGGGCTGATCGGAATGGCGCTGGGCGGCATGAAAGTGAATTATCCCGCTTTCCTGGGATGGAACGGGTCCGGGGCCAACGGTTTTCCGCTCTTTCCGATGCTGTTCGTCACCGTGGCCTGCGGCGCCTGCTCCGGTTTCCATGGGCTGGTTTCTTCGGGGACCACCTCCAAGCAGGTGGCGAAAGAGACCGATTGCCGGCCGATCGGCTACGGAGCCATGCTGCTGGAAGGATTGGTGGCGTTGATCGCGCTGGCGACCGTGATGATGCTCTCACCCAATGACCCGGCAACCCGTTTGTCGCCGGACCGGATCTACGCGCAGGGGCTGGCCGCGTTCGTCCAGCAGTTCGGCATTCCGTACGGTTTTTCCATGTCGTTCGTCCTGCTGGCGTTCGCCACGTTCATCTTTGATACGCTGGATGTCGCGACCCGGCTGGGCCGGTACATCCTGCAGGAATTGTTCGGCTGGAAAGGCCGGGTGGGCGCGGTCGCGGCGACGCTGGCCACGCTGGTTTTGCCGGCCTGGTGCGTGACGGCTACGCTGACCGATTCGGCGGGCAAGGTGATCCCGGCCTGGCGGCTTTTTTGGACAGTGTTCGGCACCTCGAACCAGCTGTTGGCGGCGCTGACCCTGCTGGCGTTGACCACCTGGCTCCGGAAAACCTCCAAGCCCTGGCTGTTCGCCGCCATCCCCTGCGCGTTCATGATGACGGTGACGCTGTGGGCGCTGGCCGTCCTTTTGAAAGGATGGGTTGTGAAACTTTCGTCCGGCGGTCCTCTGCTCGACCCGGTGGCGGTTGCCTCGATTCTGCTGATGGGGCTCGCGGTCAGTCTTTTGATCGAAGGGGTTCGGGTTCTTCGGGCTCGATGAAATTCAAAAAAACAAAAAAATACCTGGGTGCGGCGGAGATCGTCCGCCGCCTCAAGAAGGCCGGCCACGAAACCTTCCTGGTCGGCGGCTGCGTCCGGGATCTTCTGATGGGCCGCGAGCCCAAGGACTTCGACATTGCCACTCACGCGCGGCCGGAGGAGGTGGCCCGGCTTTTTCCGCGGACCATTCCGGTGGGCGCGCAGTTCGGCGTCCAGATGGTGCTACGGGGCAAGACGCCGTACGAGGTGGCCACGTTCCGGACCGATCTGGAGTATCGTGACGGCCGTCATCCCGAGGGGGTGAAATTCACCGGTCCGAAAGAGGACGCGCTGAGGCGGGACTTCACCGTTAACGGTCTCTTCTGGGATCCTGTGCGCGGCCGGGTGGTCGATTACGTGCAGGGGCGCAAAGATCTGGAGCGCCGCGTGATCCGCGCCATCGGCGATCCGGTCAAGCGCTTTACCGAGGACCGGCTCCGGGTCCTGCGGGCCATCCGGTTTTCCGCCCATCTGGATTTCCGCGTTGATTCGAAGACCTGGAGCGCGGTGAAGCAATCGGCGCGGGAAATCCTCCAGGTGAGCCCGGAGCGGATCCGGGATGAGATCGTGAAGCTGTTCACCGGCCCAAACCCAGGCGAGGGGTTGGAACTTCTCGACGAAAGCGGCCTTCTGGAAATCATCCTGCCGGAGGTGGCCCGGACGAAGGGCGTGGCCCAGCCGCCGGAATTCCATCCGGAAGGGGATGTGTTCGTGCACACCAAGCTGGTGATGGACCAGCTCACCGGCGCGTCGGCCGTCGTGGTGCTGGGAGGCCTTCTGCATGACATCGGCAAGCCGCCGACCTTCAAGATCGCCGAGCGGATCCGTTTCGACGGCCATGACCGGGTCGGCGCGGTAATGGCGGAAAAGATCTGCCGGCGCCTGCGCTTCTCCAACGCCGAAACCGGCGCGATTACGGAGCTGGTCAAGGACCACATGCGCTTCAAAGACGTGCGCCAGATGCGGCTGTCCACGCTCAAACGGTTCATGGCCAAGCCGACTTTCCGGGAAGAGATGAAGCTGCACCGGGCCGACTGCATGGCTTCCCACAAAGACCTCACGAACTGGAAATTCCTTCGCATCAAACTGAAGGAGCTTCCGCCCGAAGAGATCAAGCCGAAGCCGCTGATCAACGGGCATGACCTGCTGCAGATGGGCTATCCCGAAGGGCCGGGGATCGGCGCGATCCTGAAAGCGGTGGAGGAGCGCCAACTGGACAAAGAGCTGAACTCTCACTCCGAAGCGCTGATCTGGGTTTCGGAGATTTTTCCCAGGCGATGAGAAACGCGCTCGCGGTCCTGGCCTGGATCGGCATCACGTTTTTGACGCTGTTCTGGACTTTCCTGATCGCGCTGGATTTTCTCCTCCACCGGTTGTTCGACCCAGACCTGAAAAATGCCCACCGGCTGGCTTCCTGCTGGGGCCGGATGCTGGTGAGAATGGCTCCGGGAACCCGCGTGGAAGTGATGGGGAAGGAAAATATTCCGGCCGGCCGGCCGGTCGTCTTCATGGCCAATCACCAGAGCTATGTGGACGTGCCGACCTTGTTTTTCGTCCCCGCCCAGTTCAAGTGGATGGCCGATGAGGCGCTGTTTCGGATTCCGGTCTTCGGTTGGGCGATGCAGATGGCCGGCTATGTCCCGGTCCGCCGCGGCGATCCCCGCCAGGGCTTCCGCGCGCTGGAGCGGGCGCGCGGCTGGCTGGGGCGAGGAATCTCGGTCTTCATTTTTCCGGAAGGGACGCGCAGTCACACCGGCGTTCTGGGCCGTTTTCAAACCGGCGGGTTCCGTCTGGCCGTCTTGTCCCAAAAACCGGTGGTTCCGGTCCTGGTGACCGGGACGCGCCAGCTGCTTCCGCGGGGAAGCTGGAGCTTCCGCTGGGGAGTCCATCTGCGCCTGACCGTGCTGGAGCCGGTGAACCCGCCGGCCGATTCGACCGGCATCCGGCAGTTTTCCCGTGAGATCCGGTCCCGCATGCGCGGGGCCTACGCCCGGGAGATCCGGGCTCTGCGCTCGGAACAGCGGGACGTGCTACCATGACGGGCATGCGCAAGGCCTCTCTGGCCGTTATTTTCACCATTGTTTTCATCGACCTGATCGGTTTCGGCATCGTGATCCCCATCCTGCCTTTGTATGCCGAACGGTTCGGCGCTTCGCCGCTGGTCATCGGTATTCTGCTGGCCGTTTATTCCCTGATGCAGTCCATCTTTGCCCCTGTGCTGGGGCGGCTTTCCGACCGGGTCGGCCGCCGGCCCGTCCTTCTGGTCAGCATCGCCGGGTCGGCCGCGGGGTTCCTGCTGATGGGGATGGCCAACAGTCTGGTGCTGTTGTTCGCGGCCCGGATCATTGACGGCATCACGGGCGGGAACATCTCCACCGCTCAGGCCTACATCGCCGACATCACTTCTCCGAAAGACCGCTCGAAGGGGATGGGTTTGATCGGCGCCGCGTTCGGATTGGGTTTCATCTTCGGCCCGGCGATCGGCGGCGTGATGAGCCACTTTTCTTTAAGCGCGCCGTTTTATTTCGCGGCGGCGCTGGCCGCGATGAACACAGTCGCCGTTTATCTCTTTCTGCCGGAATCCCTTTCGCCCGAGCACCGGACCGGAACCAGCCGGCAGGCCGGTGTTCTGCAGGCATTCCGCGAGGCGCGGGGCTCTCCGCTGGCGGTCATCCTGGGCACCTATTTCTTCACGACGGTGGCGTTCTCGATGCTGACGGCGGCCTACCCGCTGTTCGCGGCCCGGCAGTACGGGTATCATGCCGCCCAGATCGGCTACATCTTTGCCGGCATGGGAATCCTCGGCGCGCTGATTCAGGGCGGTCTGATGGGTTGGCTGACCCGGTTCCTGAGTGATCGGGCGCTTACGTTGGCCGGCGCCGCTCTGCTGGCCTGCGGGCTCTTTCTTCTGCCGATGGGGCATGGGCTGAAGCTGCTGATCCTGTCCACCGCTCTGCTCGCGGCCGGACACAGTCTGGTGGTGGTTCCGCTGAACGGGCTGGCTTCCAAGAGTCTCGGACCGTCGGCACAGGGCCGGGTGCTGGGCCTCATGCAGTCCTCGGCCAGTTTCGCCCGGATCGTCGGGCCCGTGCTGGGCGGGTATCTGCTGGATTGGGAGGTCTCGCGGGCGCCGGCGCATTTCGGGCGGCTGGCTTTCTGGACTGCCGGTGTTTTGGTGGGCTTAGGATTCGCGATGGCGTTCTCGCTCAAATTGACGGTGCAGGAAAACGCCCATGCAGCTTGAGGCGAAGAAGCAGGCACTGCGATCTCTCACGCACGGCGTGTATGTGATCGGCGTCCGGGAAGGGGAGAAGCTCAACGCGTTCACCGCCACCTGGCTGACGCAGGTTTCGTTCGAGCCGCCGCTGGTCGTGGCGGGCATCCGCAAAGACAGCGTCTCCTTCCGCATGATCAAGGCCTCGCGCGTTTTCACCGTCAGCATCCTGAGCTCTGGGCAGAAACTCCTGGCCCAGCATTTCCTGAAGCCGGCCCATCTGGGCGGCGATAAACTGCAGGGGATCGGCCATCAGACCGGCAAGACCGGCGCGCCGATTTTAGATGAAGCGATGGCATATCTCGAATGCCGCGTGAAAGAGATCGTTCCGGCCGGGGATCACTCGCTGGTGCTGGCCGAGGTGGTGGAGGCGGGAGTCCGCCAGCCGGCGGATCCGCTGACGTTGCGTGAAACAGGATGGCATTACGGTGGATGAAGCGATGATACAACGCGAGCACGTGCAACCGGAGGATGTGTGCTTCACAGCTTTATGGCCGTGTACGCTCAGGGCCGTTGTCTCATCGCTTTCGGAGGGGGAACCCGCTGCGAGGTTTCCCCCTCCGTTCTCCCCCATCCTGCGTGAATCACTGAGGTCTCTTGCGGAGGAGTTTCCCACTCCCCCGCAATACAGCCCCCTCTCCGAAGGAAGCCGCTTGCTCTGCTCGCGGCAGCGGTCCCTCAAGCAGAGTGGCCGTGCCTTTACCCTGCGAGGGGGAGGCCGGTCCGGGCACGTCCGCAGCCGTGCTTGCACGGTTCCCGCCGGGGCGGCCTTCTCCTCTTGTTTTCCGGCCCGAGCGGGAAAGCGCGGCGAGGATCGAGCGAAGGCCGACCGGCTGGGGTCGGCCGAGCGGTGCCCGGCCGGCTTCACCGGAGCGGGGGATGGCACGGCCTGGCTGAAAGGGAAGCAATGAGTGAAACATTATTGATTTATGCGGCGAGCGAGCAGGACGCCAACCTTTATTACGCCGCTCATTTTTGGGCGCCGGACCCGTTCGTCTTCGCCCGGATCGGCGGCCGCAGGATCCTGCTCATGAGCGATCTGGAAGTGGACCGGGCAAAAACCGAGTCTCATGCGGACGAAGTCCTCTCTTTTTCCAGGGTCCAGGCCCAGGCCCGGAAAGGCGCCGGCCGCCCCGCCGGTCTTTCAGAGACGCTGGACTTCTTTTTCAAAGAGCGCGGAGTCCGGAAACTCAAGGTGCCGGGCTCATTCCCCATCGTGCTGGCCGACGCACTGCGTTCCAAGGGGTATGAGCTGGTGGTGGGCAAGGAGCCGTTCTTTCCCGAACGGACCGTCAAGAGCGCCGAAGAGGTGCAGCACATCCGCGAGAGCATCCGGCTGACCGAAGAGGCGATCAAATCCGCCGTCGATGTGATTGCCGAATCGGAGATCCGCGGCGAAGAGCTGTGGCTGCGCGGCAAGCCGCTTACCTCGGAACTGATCCGTAAAGTCCTGCACCTGACGCTGATGGGTTCGGACTGCTTGGGCCGCGAGACCATCGTGGCCGGCGGCACTCAGGCCTGCGACCCGCACTGCATCGGGTTCGGAACCCTGAAGGCCCACTGGCCGATCGTTCTGGATGTTTTTCCGGTCTCGATGAAAACCCGGTATTACGCCGATATCAGCCGGACCGTCGTGAAAGGCAAACCTTCGGAGAAGGTGAAGAAGATGCACCGCCTGGTGCAGGAAGGGCAGGAGATCGGCTTCAAGATGCTCAAGCCCGGCGTGGACGGCAAGCACGTGCACGACGCGATCCTCGACCACTTTGAGAAGAACGGGTTCCATACCGGCGAGAAAGACGGCCGGATGCAGGGGTTCTTCCACGGGACGGGCCACGGGCTCGGGCTGGAGATCCATGAGGCCCCGCGTGTCAGCTCGGTCTCCGACATCCTGAAGGCCGGCCAGATTGTCACGGTGGAGCCGGGCCTGTATTACCTCGACGCTGGCGGCATCCGGATCGAGGACGATGTGCTGATCACCGAGACCGGCTGCGAAGTTTTAAGCTCTTTCCCCCGGACGCTTCAACTCGACTAATCCGTAGTAAAAGAATAAATAGTCGGATTATTTTCCTCCAATCGATGTCTTCCATCGGGTAAACTTTTTATATGATCCGGAGATTTCTCGCGGTATTTCTCTCTCTGACGCTATGGGCGCCGCCTTCCGTCTTGGCCCTTCGTTCCATGAGCGTGGACAACGCGGGTGTGAAAGAAAAAGTGCGGGCAGGATTGGAGGAGCCGAGCGACGCGGAGGTTCAAGGCGTTATTCAAGCTTTGGTAGGGACGGAAGGGGGATCCGGGGACATCTGGCCGGCGATCATTCAGATCCGATCGTGGTACCGGGATCCCGCGGTGAAAAACTGGCGCGCTGTTTCCGCCCGGGTTCCGGATCTTATGGCGGCCCTGCTGTTCCACGCGGCCCCCGGCGGGCCGGAAGTCAGCCGGGATGCCTGGCTGGCGCTCAAGGAGATGAACGAGCAGGGTGTCTCCGCCGAGGTCCTCGATCTGCCCCAACTTCCCTCTAAAACCCATCTGGCGTGGCTGACCGAGGTGATTCGGGTCATGCAGAAAGATCCGGCCTATTGGCAGATGACTTCTTTCGCCATGACCGCTCTGGTTCGCGGCGCCCTCCATCAAACCCGCCTTGCCGCCGATTCCGATCCGCCTTTGCGGGGGACGGAAGACGAAGTGGTGCGGGAGCTGACGGCCAGAACGATTGAAAGCGCGATCTTTCAGCCAGGTCTGGGCCCTGAAGACCTTCAGAAATTGAACTCCATCTTGAGCGGATTGCGTCCGGATGTTGCTGTTCAGATCATGCCTTTGCTGAAAGGGGCCTCCTCCGGTTTGGAGGAGCCGGAGCGGATGACGGCGCTGGAGTTCGGTCAGAAATACAACCGGGTTAATCTGAACCAGGCAACCTCACCGGAGGTGGAGCAATGGCTGGGCCGTTCCGATGTCCAGGCCACGGTGTTGGAGCTTCCGCACATTGTTTACATCTACGTGCAGGGGGTTGACCTTTATTGGGGTGTGATTAGAGGTCTTGAAACGTCCCTGGAGAGATATCGGCCGAAGATTTTCATGCCGATCCTGCAAGTTCCCGAAAAGCCGACGGATTGGAATAGCCCCGGCGTGATCTTAAAGAAATCCGGCTCGATGGTGCAACGCAACCCGAAACAGCTTCCGGTCCTGGATGTATCACTGAATACGATTGGCGAGGTCACTCCGGTTGAGCTGCTGGCGATGGCGTTTCAAGGTCTGTTGGGAGTTCCCGTGCCGGAATATCTGGGCGCTTTGAAATTTACCGACGCGGAAGACAGGGTAAAATTGGCGCTGTTCTATTAAAGCTGGCGATCGTGCTTTTTCTCGAAAGCGGTGATGGCCGCTTCGTGCTTTAAGGTCAAACCAATCGCATCCAGACCGTGGATCAGGTGCTCCTTGACCCCCGGGTCGATCTCGAAGTGGAACGAAATCTCCTCCGGCAGGTGCAGTGTGACTCTCTGCTCATCCAGGTCCACCGTCGCTTCCAGTCCCGAGTACCGGGCCGTCATCTGAAAGATCTCTTCGACCTCTTCCTCTTTTAATTCCACGGTCAGCAGGCCGTTCTTCATGCTGTTGTTCCGGAAGATGTCGGCGAACCGGGGCGCGATCACCGCTTGGAACCCGTACTGCTGGATCGCCCAGACCGCGTGCTCCCGGCTGGACCCGGAGCCGAAATTCTTCCGGGCGACCAAGACCGAGGCATTCTTGAATTCCGGCGCGTTCAGTTCGAACACGGGGTCCGGTTTTCCGTCCGGCAGATAACGCCAGTCGAAGAACAGGGATTCGCCGAATCCGGTCCGCTGGATCGATTTCAGGAATTGCTTCGGGATGATCTGGTCGGTGTCCACGTTGGCCCGGTCCAGTGTCGCGATTTTCCCGCGGTGGGACTTGAACGGTTTCATTTCCAGCTCCGGATGTCCACGAAATGGCCTTCCACCGCCGCGGCGGCTGCCATCTCGGGAGAGACCAGGTGGGTCCGGCCCCCTTTGCCTTGCCGTCCTTCGAAGTTCCGGTTGCTGGTCGAGGCGCACCGCTCGCCCGGCTTTAACTGGTCCGGGTTCATTCCCAGGCACATCGAACAGCCGGAAAACCGCCATTCGCAGCCGGCGTCGGTAAAGATCTTGTTCAGTCCCTCGCTTTCCGCCTGCCTGCGGACCGGCTCGGAGCCGGGAACTACCAGCACCTTCACGCCGGGGGCCACTTTCCGGCCCTTGACGATTTTCGCCGCGGCCCGCAAGTCTTCGATGCGGGCGTTGGTGCAGCTTCCGATGAAAACGGTATTGACCTTCAGGTCGGTGATCGGCGTTCCCGGCGTCAGGCCCATGTAAGCGAGGGCCTGCTCGACGTCTTTACGGGCCGCGCCCGGTACCTGGTCCGGGGCGGGGATCCGCCCGGTCACATCCATCACCATGCCGGGGTTGGTGCCCCACGTGACCTGCGGCGCGATTTGAGAGGCGTCGATCGTCAAAGTCCGATCAAATTTCGCGTCCGGATCGGAGGGCAGGGTTTTCCAGAAGGCAACCGCTTTGTCGAACGCGGCTTCCTTCGGTGCGAACGGCCGGTTGCCGTCGGCGATGAACTGATAAGTGACATCGTCCGGCCCGATCATGCCGGCGCGGGCTCCGCCCTCGATCGACATGTTGCAGACCGTCATTCGGGCTTCCATGGACAATTTCCGTATCGCCTCCCCTCCGTATTCCAGCACGAAGCCGGTTCCGCCGTCGGTCCCGATCAGCCCGATCAGTTTCAGGATCATGTCCTTGGCGGTGGTGCCCGGTTTCAATTGCCCGGTGTATTCCACCTTAAAGGTTTTCGGCTTTTTCTGGGTCAGGCACTGCGTGGCCAGCACGTGCTCCACTTCCGACGTGCCGATCCCGAACGCCAGCGTGCCGAACGCGCCGTGCGTCGAGGTGTGGGAATCGCCGCAGACCAGCGTTAAGCCCGGCAGCGTAATGCCCAGCTCCGGCCCGATGATATGGACGATCCCTTGTTTGTCGGACTTCAGGTTGTAGAGCGTCACGCCGAACTCTTTGCAGTTGGTTTCCAGCGCTTCGATCTGCGCTTTGGAGATCGGGTCGGCGATGTTGAACCGGTCGTCGGTCGGCACGTTATGGTCCATCGTGGCGAACGTCAGCTCCGGCCGCCGCACCTTCCGGTGGGTCAGCCGCAGTCCTTCGAACGCCTGAGGGGAGGTGACCTCATGCACCAAATGCCGGTCGATGTAGAGCAGGGTCTGCCCGCCCGGCAGCTCCGCGACGACATGGCGATCCCAGATTTTTTCGAACAGGGTTTTGCTCATAGAAAGGTCAGTATATCAAAGGAAGTCGTGTTCGTTTTATAATGCGATGCCATGAGTTTCATTGATCGTTTCGTCCGGAAACGTTTAAAACGGAATTACCCCCTTCAGGCGCGCCACGTTGAGCTCTCGCTGATCGCTTCGCAGGACGACGCCCCGATCCGATTGGACCGTTCTTTGCTGGACCTTTCCCTTCAGGCGGTCCGGGCGGCTTCGGAGCTGCAGCTTCGATTCAACGAAGAGCGCAAGCTTCTCAACCCGTACGTCAACTGCTGGCCCGGCGAGAATTACCGTTTGCTGGCCGGGTTCGTGAAAGTGCTGAAGCCCCGGCGCATCATTGAAGTCGGGACCGAAAAGGGTTTAGCCGCTCTGGCCATGCAGGAAGTGCTGCCTGCCGGCGGAAAGATCCTGACCTTTGACATCTTTCCGTGGTCAGCCGATTACTCCGTGATTACACAGTCCGACATCGACCAAGGCACCATCACGCCGCTGAAAGACGACCTGAGTATTCCGGAAACGGCTGCCCGGTATTCGAAGGAGCTGAAAGAGGCCGACTTCATCTTCGTCGACGCGGCCAAGGACGGCGTTCAGGAACGGCTTTTTCTGGACAACTTCCGGACCGTGGGGTTGAAACGGGGCGCCATCCTGTTCTTTGATGATATCCGGCTGTGGAACATGCTCAAGATCTGGCGGGAGATCTCTCTGCCGAAGCTGGACCTGACCGGACTCGGCCATTGGAGCGGTTCCGGCGTCGTCCTCTGGGAACCCTAGTCTAGAAGTTTCAGAAATTCTTCAGTCGTCAAGTGGGCGTCACGGAGCAGGGAACGCAGGAGACCTCTGCCAAGTTCTTTATGGTCGGGGATTGAGAGCGTTGCTTCTTCGCCTTCTTTGGTGAAGATCATGTGACTGCCTCGCCATCGCGCCAATACCCAGCCCGCATTGCGGAAGGCCTTTGCCGCTTCCCGGCCGGAAACAACCGGCAATTTGCTCACGAGCTAAACGGCGATTCTAGCTAGTTCAGCGTGGTGTCGCCGCCCCGCCTTCTTGGCTTGGGCGTTTAAGACTTCCAGGCAGCCAATGATCGCTTCACGGATATTGGACAGGGCTTCTCGCTTGGTCTTGCCCTGGGTGTGGCATCCCTTGATAGCGGGACAGGAGGCGACGTAGTAGCCGTCCTCGTCTTTTTGAAGGATCACGTCGAGTCTCATGGAAATAAGTATAGCACAGCCCGGCGGTCTGCCCTCGCTCCGGGTCGGCCGGCTTCGCACCGCTCGCGACACCCCGGCGTGGTGTCGCATCGCTCGGCGCTCGGCTATCGCTCTCCCGCTTGTCTAAACCAAACCTCGAAGGAAGCGGGATCCATGCCCGCTCCGGCCTCGCGACGTGCTCTGCCGGCCCACCCGTCGCGGGGCTTGGCACGGCTAGAGAAGCAGGAAGCTATTTGCGTTCGTAGGTGATGAAGCTGTAGGGCAGAGTCGCGGTCAGGAAATTCTCACGGGAGATCTCCTGCCACTCGGAAGGGGCCCAGCGGAAGAAGGTGTCCCCCTCGACATCTCGGTCAATCAACGTCAAGTAAAGCTTGTCGGCCGCCGGCAGCGCGTGTTTGAAGACCTGCGCGCCGCCGATCACGAACACCTCGCCTTCTTTCTCGGTCATTCGCAGGGCCTCATCCAGGGAAGGCGTGGTCGTCGCGCCGTAGTATGCAAAGTTCTTTTGGTGGGTGATCACGATGTTGGTCCGGCCGGGCAGGGGTTTGCCGATCGACTCGAAGGTTTTCCGGCCCATGATAATCGGGTGGCCCATCGTCAGCGCCTTGAACCGCTTCAAATCCTCCGGCAGGTGCCAGGGGAGCTTGTTGTCTTTGCCGATGACCCCGTTCCGCGACACCGCAACAATCAGCGAAATCTTCACTGATTTTTTCCTCTGGAGAGGGGGCTGTGTTGCGGGGGAGTGGGAAACTCCCACGCAAAAGACCCCATCGGTCTATGCAGGATAGGGGAGAACCGAGGGGGAAACCTCGCAGCGGGTTCCCCCTCGGAACGCGATGAGACAACTCTTTCGAATGCACATGGCTGTAAAGCCGAAAGGCGCACATCCCTAAATTGAACACGCTCGCGTTGGCTCATCGCTTCTCTCATACCGCGATAGGGGCTTTGATCGCCGGGTGGGGCTGATAATTTTCCAGCGTAAAGTCCTCGTATTTGAAATCGAAGATGGATTTAACCGCGGGATTCAGCGTCATCACGGGCAAGGGGAACGGCTCGCGGGTGAGCTGCAGCTGGGCCTGCTCCAGATGGTTCAGGTAAAGGTGCACGTCCCCCAGCGTGTGGATGAACTCGCCGGGTTTGAGGCCGCAGACCTGCGCGACCATCATCGTCAACAGCGCGTACGAGGCGATGTTGAACGGCACGCCGAGGAATAGATCGGCGGATCGCTGGTAGAGTTGGCAGGAAAGTTTTCCGCCGGCCACGTAGAACTGGAACAGACAGTGGCAGGGCGGCAGTTTCATCTTGTCGATGTCGGCCACGTTCCAGGCCGAGACAATCAGCCGCCGGGAATCGGGGTTGCTCTTGATCCGTTCGATGACCTGGGTGATCTGGTCGATCTTGCGGCCGTCCGGCGCGGGCCAGCTTCTCCACTGATGGCCGTAGACCGGTCCCAACTCTCCCTGCGCGTCGGCCCATTCGTCCCAGATCGTGACTCCGTTTTCCTTTAAGTAGCGGACATTGGTGTCCCCTTGGAGGAACCAGAGCAGTTCATGGATGACGGACTTGGTGTGCATCTTCTTGGTGGTCACAAGAGGAAATCCTTCGGAAAGATCAAACCGCATCTGATAACCGAAGATGCTTTTTGTTCCGGTCCCGGTGCGGTCTTCTTTGTGGATGCCGTTTTCTAAAGTGCGGCGCATCAAATCGAGGTACTGCTTCATGTTTTTATTATATGTTATAATCTCTTTTCTCTTCCATGAGTGAGTATCTCGGAATCTTCATTACCTTCGCGCTGGCAGCCCTCATCGGCATTGCCTTCATCGTCCTGGCGAGCACGCTGGGGCCCAAGCGGCCCTCTGCGGCCAAGGACGAGCCGTTTGAGTGCGGCGAGAAGCCGTTTGAGCTGCCCTCCGGCCGTTTTTCCATCAAGTTCTACCTCGTTGGCATGCTGTTTATCCTGTTCGATGTCGAGCTGATCTTCCTTTTTCCCTGGGCCGTGGTCTACCGCAAGCTGGGATTCTACGGGCTCATGGAGATGCTGGTCTTCCTCGGGATCGTCGTGGTGGGGTTTGTCTATGCCTGGAAAAAGGGCGCTCTGGAGTGGGAATGAGAAAGACAGTCAGGAGTCAGGAGGGAGGAGTTAGGGGTGTTTGGTAAAGAAGGGTTTGTCACCAGTAAAATCGACTCGGCGATCGGCTGGGCCCGCAAGTACTCGCTGTTTCAATATCCATTCGTGACCGCTTGCTGCGGCATGGAGTACATGGCGACCGCCTGCTCCCACTACGACGTGGACCGGTTCGGCGCCGGGTTCCCGCGGTTCTCGCCCCGCCAGGCCGACGTGCTGTTCGTGGTCGGCACGATCAGCCATAAGATGGCGCCGGTCCTGAAAAAGATCTACGACCAGATGACCGAGCCCAAATGGGTGGTGGCGTTCGGCGTCTGCACCTGCACCGGCGGTTTCTACGACAACTATGCCACCGTGATGGGGATCGACACGATCATCCCGGTGGATGTCTACATCCCCGGCTGCCCTCCGCGGCCGGAGAACGTGCTGGATGGGCTCATGAAACTGCAGGACCGGATCCAGGCCCAGCATGACGGCAAGCCGGTCGAGCCGGTGAATCGAGAGCAAGAACGTGCCTTCACTGTCTGAAGCGCTCGGCGCCAAACTTCCCGGAGCGGTGATTGCCTCGCATGCTTACCGCGGTGATGAAACCGTAACCATCCAGCGGGAACGCCTGCTGGACGTGGCCCGCGTGTTGAAAGAAGACCCCGCTTTCCAGATGAATTTCCTGTCGGACCTCACGGCCGTGGATTACCTGGCGTTCGGCCAGCAGCCGCAGGCCAAGGGAGGGCATGTGAACGCGGGGATCCGTTTGCCCCAGCCGATGAACATCCCGGACGAGCAGCCCTGGCCGGGCCCGGCCACCCAAGCCCGGTTCGAGGTGGTCTACCACTTTTTCTCCCTGCCGCTCAAGGCGCGGCTCCGCGTGAAGGTGCCGGTGGAAGAGAGCCAGCCCGAGGTGGACTCGCTGACCCCGCTCTGGGCGGGAGCCAACTGGTTCGAACGGGAAATCTGGGACATGTTCGGCATCCGGTTCCGCGGCCATCCGGGCCTGAAGCGGCTTCTCATGTACGCGGAGTTCGAAGGACATCCTCTGCGCAAGGATTACGCGGTCAATAAGCGCCAACCCCTGATCGGCCCCGTCAACTGATGGAAACCCGCGACATGCTGATGAACGTCGGCCCCTCCCACCCGGCGATGCATGGCATCATCCGGATCATCGTCAAGCTGGACGGGGAAATCATCCGCGACACCGATGTGGAGATCGGCTACCTGCATCGCGGTTTCGAGAAGATGTCCGAGACCGTCAGCTACAACGGCGTGATGCCGTACACCGACCGGCTCAACTACGTCTCCCCGCTGATCAACAACATGGGCTACTGCATGGCGCTGGAGAAACTGATCGGCCTGAAGGTGCCCGAGCGCACCGAGTACATCCGCGTGATCATGTCGGAGATCTCCCGCATCTCGGACCACCTCACCTGTGTGGGTGCGAGCGCGATGGAGCTGGGGGCCTTTACCGTCTTCCTCTATATGATCAAGGCGCGCGAGTTCCTTTGGGAGCTGGTGGAAATGGTCACGGGGGCCCGGCTCACGATTTCTTACTGCCGCGTCGGCGGCGTGAAGGGGGACCTGCCGGCCGGGTTCGCCGAGCGCACGACCAGGACCTTCAAGGAAGTCCGCAACGTGCTGGCCGAATGCGACAAGCTGTTGACCCGCAACCGGATTTTCGTGGACCGGATGAAGGGAACCGGAAAAATCTCTCAGGAAGACGCGGTCTCCTACGGGATTACCGGGCCGTTCCTGCGGTCGACCGGCGTCAATTACGATGTCCGCAAGGCCCAGCCCTATTCCATTTATGACCGGGTGCAGTTCGAGGTGCCGCTGGGCCAGCACGGCGACAATCTGGACCGGTACTACTGCCGGATGGAAGAGATGGAACAGTCGATGCGCATTGTCGAACAATGCCTGAAGCAGATCCCCGGCGGGAATTTAAGCGTGGACCCGGAGACCGGCCGCGAGATGCCCGCCGCCGAAATGGTGGACAAAGGGAAGATGGGGAAGATCGGAGAGATCGCCGGAAAGACCGTGGTCGCCGACCCCACGCTCGAAGGAATGAGCGGCTCCCATCACGCGCAGATCGGAACGGCTGAGAAGCGGGTCTTCCTGCCTCCGAAAGAAGACACCTACGGCAACATCGAAGGGCTGATGCAGCACTTCAAGCTGGTCATGTTCGGGCACGGCATCCGTCCGCCCAAGGGTGAGGTGTACTTTCCGGTCGAAGGGGCTAACGGTGAGCTGGGTTTCTATGTGGTCAGCGACGGAACGGAGAAGGCGTACCGCGTCCGGGTCCGTCCGCCCTGTTTCACCATCATGTCGGCTCTTCCCCTACTGCTCAATGGCGAGATGATGGCCGACATGGTTCCCACCTTTGGCTCGGTTAATATGATCGGTGGGGAGCTGGACAGATGAACCTGCAAGCGCTTGAGCCGAAGGCGGCGGAGATTCTTGTCCGGTACGAAGACAAACGGGCGGCGACCCTGCCTCTGCTCTGGCTCGTCCAGGAAAACCATGGTTTCATCCCTCCGGAAGGAGAGCAATGGGTCGCCGATAAGACGAACCAGGCGGTGGTGCATGTCCGGGAGGTCGTTTCCTTTTACACGCTGTATCACACCCAGCCGGTCGGCAAACATCACATCCAGGTCTGCGTTTCTTTGCCGTGCGTACTGCGCGGCGCCAGGAAAGCACTGGCCCAGCTGGAAGAGCGGCTCGGGATCGGGCCGGGGCAGACCACGCCGGACGGCAAGGTAACCCTCTCGACGGTGGAATGTCTTTGTGCTTGCGAATCGGCGCCGATGGCGCAGGTGAACGATCGGTATGTCGGCCCGCTCACCTCGGAAACCATGAACATCCTCTTGGAGCACGCGCTCCACAAGCCGGACACGCACGGGGTTTTCCCGGAACCGGCTCTGCACGTCTCGACCGATGGGCCGGTTCTCTCCAAGCGGTTCAAGAACGCCGCGGGGACCTGGTTCGACGCGTACGCAGCCGACGGCGGCTATGAAGCGGCCAAGAAGGCGCTGACCTCCATGACGCCGGCGCAGGTGATCGAGGAGATCACCAAGGCGAACTTGCGCGGGCTCGGGGGTGCCGGTTTCCCGACCGGCAAGAAATGGAGCTTCATCCCGAAAGATAATCCGAAGCCGAAATACCTTGTGGTCAACGCCGATGAAGGGGAGCCGGGCACCTTCAAGGACCGCTACATCCTGGAGCGGGACCCTCACGCGCTGATCGAAGGAATCATCATCGCTGCGTTCGCTATTCAATCGCACAAGGCCTACGTTTATATCCGCGGCGAATACGTCCGCCCGATCCAGCGGTTCCAGAAAGCGGTCGACGAGGCCTATGCCAAGGGCTGGCTCGGCAAGAATATTCAGGGAAGCGGTTACGACCTGGAACTGGTGGTGCACCGGGGCGCCGGCGCTTACATCTGCGGCGAAGAGACCGCTCTGCTTTCTTCGCTCGAGGGAGGGAAGGGCTTCCCCAAATTAAAGCCGCCGTTCCCGGCAATCTCCGGGTTGTTCAAGTGCCCGACCATCGTCAACAACGTGGAAACCCTTTCCTGCGTGGCCCCTATCTTGAAGAACGGCGCCGACTGGTTCGCCAAGCTGGGCACCCCAAAGCAGGGCGGCACTCGCCTGTTCAGCATTTCCGGCCACGTGAACCGGCCCGGTTTGTACGAAGCGCCGGCCGGCGTCACGCTACGAGAGCTGATCGAGAAGCACGCGGGCGGCGTCCCCAATGGCCGCCAGCTTAAGGCCGTGGTCCCCGGCGGCATCTCGGCCAAGATCCTGAAGGCCGATGAGATCGATGTCGGGATGGACTTCGATTCCTTGATGGCGGCCGGCACGATGGCCGGATCGGCCGGCGTGATCGTGTTGGACGATACCACCTGCATGGTGGATGCGCTCTACGCGGCCTCCCACTTCTTCGCCGACGAGTCGTGCGGGCAGTGCTCCCCCTGCCGGGAAGGGACCGGCTGGATCCTGAAGGTGATGAAGCGGGTCAAGCGGGGCGAGGGAAAGACCGACGACCTCAAGAACATGCTGATCACGGCCGGCAACATGGAAGGCAAGACCATCTGCGTCTTTGCCGACGCGGCCGCCTGGCCGGTGCAGAGTTACATCAACAAGTTTCGCTCCGAGTTCGACCACCATATCTCCACCGGCAAGTGCGATTTAAAAGCCGAGATGTCCCATGCCTAAACTCACCATTGACGGAAAACAGATCGAGGTTGCAGCCGGGACCACGGTGATCCAGGCGGCGGAGCAGGCCGGCGTATTCGTGCCCCGCTACTGCTACCACCCGGGACTCTCGATCGCCGGCAACTGCCGCATCTGCCTCGTTGAGATCGAAAAGGCCCCTAAGCTGCAGATCGCCTGCAACACGCCGGTCGCCGAAGGGATGGTGGTCAAGACCAATTCCGAGAAGGTCCAGCAGGGCCAGCAATCGGTGCTGGAGTTCCTGCTGGCCAACCATCCGCTTGACTGCCCGGTCTGCGACCAGTCTGGAGAGTGCGACCTTCAGAACTTTTACATGCAGTACGGCCGGTACGACCCCCGCTTCGAAGAGCAGAAGGTGAAGAAGGTCAAGGCGGTGCCGATCGGCCCCACGATCATGCTCGACGCCGAGCGCTGCATCCTCTGTTCCCGCTGCGTCCGGTTCACCGATGAGATCTCCAAGACCGGCGAGTTCGGCATCTTCAACCGGGGCGATAAGGCGCAGATCGGCCTGTATCCCGGCAAAGAGCTCAATAACAACTATTCCGGCAACGTGGCCGACATTTGCCCGGTGGGGGCGCTGACCGACCGGGATTTCCGGTTCAAGGCCCGCGTCTGGTACCTTTCCACGGCGCCGTCGGTCTGCAACGGCTGTTCGATGGGCTGCAACATCGACGTGCATTACGTCATCGACCGGCCGCATCTGGCCGACGGCGCCCGGGTGATGCGGCTCAAGCCCCGCTACAACGCTGATGTCAACCAATGGTGGATGTGCGACGTCGGCCGGTACGGCTATAAGTTCGCGGACCAGGGCCGGCTGACGAAAGTCCTGCATAAAAGGGTGGAGACCAGCTGGGATGCCGCGCTGACCCAATTGGCGGCCGGTTTGAAAGCTGTTAAAGCGGAGGGCAAGCAATCTACGGTGGCGATCCTTCCTTCCGCGCAGTTGACCACCGAGGAATTGATCCTCATCAAGAAACTGTTCAAGGAAACGCTGGGCATCTCCCAGGTGACGGCCAAGGTGCCGGAACCGCCGGCGAAAGGGGACGACTTCCTTTTGAAAGCCGACCGGAACCCCAACACGGCCTCCGTTCAGCAGATGGGGCTTCAGGATCTGCCGGCCGCCGACCTGATCGAGAAGGCGCTCAAGGGGGAGATCAAGGTCCTTTGGGTGTTCGGCCACGACCTGGTGAGCATGTTCGGGGAAGAGAAGGTGAAACAGCTTTCCGAGAAGCTGTGCGAGTTCATCTTCCAGGGCCCGAACGAGAACGGCACTTCCAAGTACGCGCACTGGGTCCTGCCCAGCGCCGTCCATTTCGAGAAGGATGGGACTTTCGTGAACTTCCAGGGCAGGGCGCAGCCGTTCAAGAAAGTCTTTGAGCCGCTCAAAGGGTCCCGGCCGGACAGCTGGATTCTCCAGGAAATTGAAAAATGGTTGAACGTCGTTCATCCTGAGCTTGTCGAAGGACGCTCTTAATGATGACCGATTTCGTCATCAAGCTGATCCTGGCCGGCATCGTCTTCTTCGGCGTGCTGAACCTGGCCGGGCTCCACACCTGGATCGAGCGCAAGCAATCGGCCATCATCCAGGACCGGATCGGCGCCAACCGGGCCAGCATCTTCGGCATCAAGCTGTTCGGGCTGTTCCACCCGCTGGCCGACGCCATCAAGATGTTCACCAAGGAGGACTTCATCCCGCCGCACGGGGACCGGTTCCTCCACACGTTGGCGCCCTTTCTCTCGGTCTTCTTCGCGCTGGTGGCTTTCGCCGGCATCCCGTTCGGGGACCACATCGTCTGGCAGGGTCGGATCATCGATCTCCAGGTGGCCAGGATTGACGTGGCCCTTCTGTACATTTTCGCCATGCTCTCGCTGGGCGTTTACGGCGTGATCCTGGCCGGTTACGCTTCCCGCAACAATTACGCTCTGCTGGGCGGCATGCGGGCGTCGGCGCAGATGATCTCCTACGAGATCTGCCTCGGCATCGCGATCGTCGGCATGGTGATGGTCACCGGCACGCTGGACCTTCAGCGGATGGTGGGGGCGCAGGGCCATTACTGGCACGGCATCCCGCTCTGGGGCATCGTTCTCCAGCCGGTGGGATTCATCGTCTTTGTGACGGCGGCGCTGGCCGAGACCAAGCGGATTCCGTTCGACCTGCCCGAAGGGGAGAGCGAGATCATCGGCTACTTCGTGGAGTACAGCGGCATGAAGTTCGGCATGTTCTTCATGACCGACTTCATCGAAACCGTGCTGGTGGCCTGTCTGGCGACCACGCTCTTCTTCGGCGGCTGGCAGGTGCCGTACCTGTTCACGGACGGGTTCCATTTTCCGTGGGGGGCGTTCATCCCGGTGAACCCGTGGGTGTACGCTCTGATGGGCGTCGGCTCCTTCTCCCTGAAAGTGCTGATCTTCTGCTGGCTGTTCATGACGATCCGCTGGACTCTGCCGCGGTTCCGGTATGATCAGCTCATGAAGCTGGGCTGGAACTACCTGTTTCCGGTGGCGGTGGCCAATGTGGTCGTGACCGGCATCGTACTGGCGATCCTGCGGCCCGGAGGGTGGTGATGCAGAGAAAACGAGAGCTGACCTTCTGGGAAAACATCTACCTGCCGGAGATTATCCGCGGCGTCGTGCTGACCTCGCGCCATTTCTTCCGGAACCTTACGATCCACACCCTGCACCGGTTCGGCCTGATGCGCAGCGTGAAGGCGAGTGTGACCTATCAGTACCCGGAAGAGAAGAGGCCGCTTGCGCCCCGCCTGCGGACCCGGCACCGCCTCACGGTGCGGGAAGAGGGAACCCCGCGCTGTGTCGGCTGCATGCTCTGCGAGACGGTCTGCCCGGCCAAATGCATCACGATCGTCGCCGGCGAGCACCCGGACCCCAACGTCGAGAAATATCCCACCCGGTTCGACATCGACCTGGGCGTCTGCGTCTACTGCGGCTACTGCGTGGAGGTTTGCCCCGAGGATGCAATCCGGATGGACACCGAAATCCTCGACATCGCCGCCTACTCCCGCCAAGCCATGAAGCTGGACATCCATGAGCTGATGGACCCGAAACTGCGCAAGCCGGAGATCACCTGCAACCTGAAGTTCCCGCACCAGTGCCGGGTTCATGCGCCGGTGGTCCCCGAAAAGCCCGTACAGCCGGGCAATCTTCCGGCCGTTATCAGCCGCAATGAGCCGACCGCCCCGATCGTCGGCAGTTGGGAAGCGGTCTACGGCAAAAAGCCCGAGGCGATCAAGGCGGAAGGAAATGAAGCCCTCAAGAAACTTTCTGAACCCACCCACTAAAACATCCAGTCTTAGAGCGGAAAATGAGGCCAATCGGCAATCGTCGGTTGGTCTTATTGTTTTGAGCTTTGCGTCTCCGAAAATGGTATTTAAAGCGTAAATGGAGACTGGCATCAGCTTTCACCTTTTCAGTTTAGGAATTAATTGGTACCTAATTGGTACCGTTTCCGCAGGTGTCGGGTCTATCGAGTTATAATGCTTCCATGGGAAGCCCGCTGAAGCGGGCTTTGTTTTTGTCTCATGAGACTACATAAGATTACAATGTATGCTATAATTGTTTTTTGGAGGAAAGAGCCATGATCAAACCGCTTTCAGTAAGATTGCCGGATGAGGTAGTCCATGCTCTGGACCGCGTATCGTCAGAGGTGGACCGGCCCCGATCTTATTTAATCCGGAAGGCCGTAGAATCCTATCTGGACGAATACGCGGAATACCAAGTGGCGTTGGATCGTCTTCGGGACAAAGACGACAAGGTAATCTCCGGCAAGGAACTGCGCAAGCACCTTGGCCTCTAAAGTCAGCTATAAATCTTCCGTTGAGCATGACCTGAAAAAGCTCGACAAGTCCACCGTCCATCGTCTTTTGACCAAACTGGAGAGGGTTTTATCGGCCGATGCCAGTGCCGGCGAACCTTTGCGCGGCGAATTTCGAGGGTTATTCAAGTACCGAATCGGCGAATACCGAGTGATTTATTCGAAGATTCCGGAAGGAGTTCTTGTTCTTAGGATTCGTCACCGGAAGGAAGTTTACCGGTAATCCTAAGGCAGGATCGGCGTTACGTAGAACTGCACCACGATGTAATGGCAGACAGCACCCGCCAGCACGAACAGATGCCACACGGTATGCGCGTACGGCCTTTGTTTGAAGAAGAATAACGGTACTCCCGCGCTGTAGAGCACCCCTCCCGCAACCAGCCATAAGATCCCCGCCAGCGGCAGCCGCTCCAGCAGGGGTTGGGCGCCGATCACGATCAGCCAGCCCATCGCCAGGTACGACAAGCTTGAAAACAGCTTGAGTTTCTCCGCGGGGACCAGCCAGGTTACCAGAATGCCCACCAGCGCCAGTCCCCAGATCACGCCGAACATGCTCCAACCCAAAACTCCCCTCAGCGTCACCAGCGTGAACGGCATGTAGGTGCCGGCAATCAGCAGGTAAATCGCCGACTGGTCCGCAATTTCGAAGAACCGCTTGACCCGCAGTTCCTGGACCGCGTGAAAGAGCAGGGAAGCGGTAAACAGCGTGACGAGAGATGCCCCGTACAAGCTGAAGCTCACCACCTGCCAGACATCTCCATACACCGCGGTGGAGGCGGCCATGACCGCCAGCCCCGCGATGCTCAGCAGAAGCCCCGTGACGCACACGACCACGGTGGCCATTTCTTCCTTCAGTGACGGGGTATGGTTCATATCGTCAGTATGACACAAACTCTGGTTTCCCAGTATCTTCCTGGTTTATAATCAGCGTTATGCAGACTTCGGTTCGCTCGGGGAACGTTCCCGACCTGCGGAACACCGGTGTTCACCGGGACCACTGGTATCCGATGGCCCGGTCCCACCAACTCAAGCCCGGCGGAGTGTTCGTCGCTTCCTTTGCCGGCGATCCCATTGTTCTGGTCCGTACCCAGAGCGGGTTGCTCTACGCGCTGGAAAACCGGTGCGCCCACCGGCAGGTTCCGTTAAGCGAGGGCGTGATCGCCGGCGAACAGATCCGGTGCAGCTACCATGGGTGGTCCTACGACATATCTTCCGGGAAATGCATCAGCATTCCTTATCTGGGCCCCCAAGACACGCTTCCCAACGGCGTGCGAAGCTACCCCTGCCGCGAGGCCTATGGATTGATCTTTATCTTTCCGGGTGATCCGGCCAAAGCCGACGACAGCCGGTTTCCGGCGAACCCTTCCTGGAGCGACCCCAACTACAAAACCCGGACTCTGGACCGGGAGGTCCACTGCCACTACTCCTTCATGCACGAAAATCTCATGGATATGAACCACCAGTTCCTGCACCGCCGGCTCATGGGCGGGATCAAGCCCACCTTCCTGAAGGTGGAGACCGGGGAGGATTGGATCCAGGCCGACTATACCTTCCGGCGGGAGAGCGGGCGGCAGTCGCTCGGCGAACGGTTCATGATCAGCAAGCGGGAAGGGGCGGCCAAGGTGCGGGAGCACGACCTCATGACGATCCGCACCCAATACCCGTACCAGATGCTGCAGTTCACCAGCGCGGAGCAGGAGAAGCCGTCGCTGGACCTTTGGCTCGCGTACGTGCCGGTGGATCACGCGCAAAGGATCAACCACAGCATGGGGCTGATGATGATCCGCAAGCCCTCCGTCCCGGGACTGATCCACCTGCTTTGGCCGTTCATCGTGTTCTTCACCGAGGGCATTTTTGCCGAGGACCGGAAGATCGTGGAGCTGGAGCAGAAGGCCCACGACGATCAGAAGGGCGACTGGAATCAGGAGATCTTTCCGGTGATCCGGGGGCTGCGGGAACTGCTGGTCCGCCAGGGCGTTCCGATTTAAAGTTTTCTTGTTTCGTGTTTGGAAGTTGCTTTTTCGATCCTCGCGATCAAATCCTCGATCAGCACCGGCTTCTCAATATACCCATCGTCGTAAAGCTCGGCCGCTCTCTGCTTGGTGCTGTCATCCCATTTTGCCGTCAGCATCAGGACCGGGATGGTCATGGTGTCCAGGCACTGTTTGAGTTTTTTCAGGACGGCCAGCCCGTCCATGCCGGGCATCAGGATGTCGAGCAGGATCAGGTCGGGATGGTATTCGCGTGAGATCTTCAGTCCTTGAGGGCCGCCGGTGGCGACCCGGACCTGGTAATGCCCGGTGGCTTCCAGGCCGTTGCGCGTGACCTGGCCGAGTTCCACCTCATCGTCGATGATCAAAATTTTTTTGATACCCGCTTCTCCCCCCATACCCTAAGTATCGTTGCTCAGAGGTGAAAAGGGGAAGGGGCGCTGCCCAAAGTGGCAAAAGCGTAAAAGTGATTAAGAGCTGGTTTCGCAACCTCGCGCTAGCCGCGTTGCGTGCGCCAGACGGCCGGATCCCAGGAGCGACGACGAAGGCGTGTCCTCTGCGACACGTCGAGGAGGAGCGACGCCGGAGATGGCCGTCTGCCGCCGCAACCCGAAGGGCCGGGTGGATTTGCTTCGCCGCGCGGCGTTGTTCGTCGTCGGAGTAGCGCTGGTGCGGCTACGCCTCCTCCTCACGCCTTGCGCGGCTGGCAACTTCGCCCGGCGCGGCCGCGGGAGGTTGTGAAACCAGCTCTTAGCCAGATTCTTACAGCAGGGTGCGGACGGAGGAGAGGCAGAGGGACAGGAACGGCGCCTGGTAAATGCCGATGACGAGCATGGCGGCCAGGCAGATGAGGATGGCCAGCCGCATGACGGGCCGGACCTCGATGGGGGTTGGATTGGCCGGCGGGTCCGCGTACATCTTCTTGACCAGCGACAGGTAGTAGTAGAGCGAGATCACGACCGCCGCGCCGCCGATGATGGCCAGCCAGAAGAATCCTTCCCGCAGGGCCGCCATCAACAGCAGGAACTTGCCCATGAAGCCCGCCAAGGGTGGTACGCCCGCCAGCGACAACAGCGCGATGAACATCGCCGCCGCCAGGAACGGCGATCGCTTGGAAAGCCCCGCGTAGTCGGCCATCTCATCGCTGCCGGTGGCTCGGGAGAATTCGGTGACGACCAGGAACGCGGCCAGGTTGGTGAAGAGGTAGCTGAGCAGATAATAATTGACGGCCGCCGCCCCCAGCGCCGAGCCGGCGGCGACGCCGATGAGCAGATAGCCGGCGTGGCCGATCGAGGAGTAGCCGAGGAACCGCTTGATGTGGGTTTGCGGGATCGCGCCCAGGTTGCCGTACAGGATGGTGAGGCCGGCCAGAACGGCCAGGATCGGCGACCAGACATCGGCCTGGAACCGGAACACTTCGTAGAAGACGCGCAGGGCCACGATGAAACCAGCCGCTTTGGATCCTACCGAAAGGAACGCCGTGATCGGGGTGGGGGCGCCCTGATAGACGTCGGGCACCCAGACCTGGAACGGAACCGCGGCCATCTTGAAGCAGATGCCGGCGGTCACCATCAGAAGGCCGAACAGCAGGGCCGGCGGGATCGGATGGGCGTTTTGCAGGGCCTGCTGGATCTGCAGGAACTGCATGGAGCCGGTGGTCCCGTAGACGTAAGCGATGCCGTAGAGCAGAAGGCCGGAAGACAAGGAACCGAGCACCAGGTACTTCATGCCGGCTTCCAGCGACGAAGAGTGGGTGTGGAGGTAGGCGGTCAGCACGTAAAAGGTGATAGCCATCAGCTCCAGCGAGACGAACAGCATCAGGAAGTTGGCCGAGGAGGCGGTGAAGAACATGCCGAGCGCGGCGGTGAGGATGAGCAGGTAGAACTCGTCCTGGCCCCGCTCAAGCGTGCGGCTGAGCTCCCGCGTCATGAGGATGGTGGCCAGCGCCGAGGCGGCGAACAGTCCTTTGAAAAAGACGGCCAGCGTATCGACCCGGTACATCCCGCCCAGCACATCCCCGGCCGCAGCGCGCCACTGCCAGGCGATAAAGCCGAAAACCGGCAGGAGGCCCCAGGCGGCGCACAAGCCCAGCCGGGAATGTTTTTGGTCTTTCCAGCGCAGGTCCAGCCCGATCAGGACGAAGATCAGCCCGATCAGCCAGTATTCCGGGAGCAGGTAGTGCCAGCCGGTGGGCGGGGTCACAGCTTCGCCATCACGTGGAGCGGAGCCAGATGAGACAGCACCGCCGGGGTGGAGGTGGAGATGATGTCCAGCAGAAGCCGCGGCCAGCAGCCGACGATCATCAGCGCCGACAGCAGGATCAGGTACGGGATCTTCTCAAATGGGGTCGCGTCCTTGAGCTCGACCCACTTCGGGTTGAGCGGCCCGAAGAAGCCGGTCCGCACGCCGCGCAGCATGTAGAACGCGGTGATCACGATGCCGAAGATCGCGGCCACCGAAGAGATCCGGTAGCTGTTCCAGGAAGCGAAGAAGACCAGCAGTTCGGAAATGAAGTTGGCGAAGCCGGGCAGGCCGGCCGACGCCAGCGCCGCCATTACGAAGACGGTGGCGATGAAGGGAACTTGTTTGGCCAGCCCGCCCCATTCCGCGGTGACGCGGGTATGGGTCTGGTCGTAGATGTGGCCGACCGCGGCGAACGCGATGGCCGTCATGATGCCGTGCGCGAACATCAGCAGGACCGCGCCGTTCAACCCGACCGGGTTGAGGCAGGCGATCCCCAGCAGCACGTAGCCCATATGGCTGGAGGAGGAGTAGCCGATCAGGAACTTGATGTCCTTTTGGGCCATCGCCACGAAACCGCCGTAGATGATGTTCATCACGCAGATGCCGGCTACCCACGGCATCCAGACGTAGGCCCCCTGAGGCAGCAGCTGGATCGCGATGCGCAGGATCGCGTAAGAACCCAGCTTCATCAGCACGCCCGCGTGCAGCATGCTGACCGCCGAGGGGGCGGCCGCATGGCCCATCGGCGACCAGGAGTGGAGCGGCCATATCGGCGCGATGACGCCGAACCCGATCAGCAGGAACGGAAAGAGCCACGTTTGCAGGTGCGGCGGGATCGGGTTCTGGGCCAGGTAGCGCTGGAGGAAGATCAGGTCGAAGCTCTGCGCGCCGCTGATCAGGTACATCGAGAGCAGGCCGATCAGCGCCAGCACCGCGCCGGCGGTGAGGTACAGCGTGAGTTTCATCGTGGCGTACTCTTTGCCCTTCGAGCCCCAGATGCCGATCAGCGGGAACATGGGGATCACGGCCATCTCGTAGAACAGGTAGAAGAAGAAGAGGTCCAGCGAACAGAAGACCCCCGCCACGCCGCCGATCAGCAGCAGGTAGAAGATGTAATATTCTTTCACCCGCTGCTGGATCCGGTAGGAGACCAGCACGCCGGTGAAGCCGCAGAGCGTGTGAAGCAGGATGAGGGTGGTGCTGATGCCGTCGAGTCCGACCTGGTACTGGATGCCCAATGCCGGGATCCAGGGAAGCCGCTCCACCCATTGGTAGCCGGTGGCGGTCCGGTCGAAATTCGCCAGCAAATAAAGCGCGATCCCCAGCGAGAGGCCGGTGCTGATGGCGGCCACGCGGCGGACCCAGGCGATCCTCTGTTGCGGGATCAAAATCAGCAGGAGCGCCCCGATCAGCGGGGAAAGGATGATTGCGCTTACGGGGCCCATTGTTTCACCCAGTAGAAGAGGAGGTTGAACCCAAGCACAATCAGCAGCGCGTAGCCCTGGACCCGGCCGGTCTGCAGCAGCCGCACCAGCGAGCCGGTCCAGCCGGTGATCTTGGCGGTCCCGTTCACGAACAGTCCGATGATGATATACCGCTCGAACAGGTCGGTGAGGATCGCGAACCGCTGCTGGATGTTCCGGTTGATCCAGCCGTAGATCTCATCGAAATAAAATTTAGACACCAGCAGATGGCGCACGCCGGCCAGCGAGTTCTGCACGCCCTGCAGGGGCCGCGCGCCCCGCACATAGACGGCGAACGCCAGCCCCAGGCCGAAAAGAGCGACCGCGGAAGAGAGCAGGGCGACCTTCATGTTGAATTCGGGATGGATGCCCAGATGGGCATGGCCGGCCGAAAGATAAGCCGGGATCCCGATGAACCCGCCGATCACGGAGAAAACGGCCAGCACCAGCATCGGGCCGGTCATGATGAGCGGCATTTCGTGCGCGTGCTCGGCGTGGGAGGAGCGGGGCTTCCCTAAAAATGCGACGCTCACCACGCGGCCCATGTAGAAGGCGGTCATGCCGGCGGTCAGCGTGGCGGTCCAGGCCAGCAGAAGGTTCCGCTCGAACGCCAGCGCCAGGATCTCGTCCTTGCTCCAGAAACCGCTGAGCGGGAAAATGCCGCACAGCGCCAGCGACCCAACGATGAAGGTCCAGCCGGTCACCGGCATTTTCTTGAGCAGGCCGCCCATGTGCCAGATGTCGTTGGTGTGCACGGCGTGGATCGCGCAGCCGGCGCCGAGGAACAGCAGGGCTTTAAAGAACGCGTGCGTCGTGAGGTGATACGCGCCCGGCAGATAGCCGCCGAGGCCCAGCGCCATCACCATGTAGCCCAGCTGAGAGAGCGTCGAGAAGGCCAGCACCCGCTTGATGTCGTTTTCCACGAGCGCCAGCGAGGCGGCGAACAGCGCCGTGATCCCGCCGATGCCGGCCACCAGCTGCAGCGCCGCGGGCGATTCCCAGAAGAGGAAGAAGGTTCGGCCGATCAGGTAAACGCCGGCGGCCACCATGGTTGCCGCGTGCAGCATGGCCGAGACCGGCGTGGGGCCTTCCATGGCGTCGGGCAGCCAGACGTGCAGAGGGAACTGGGCCGATTTGCCCAGCACGCCGCAGAAGATCAGCGCCACCGCGATCGCCAGCGTTTGCGGGTCCAGCACGCCGCTGTGGATCAGCAGAGGGATCCGCTCCGCCAGCGCCGGGAAGCTCAGCGTTTTTTCCATGCCGCCCAGGCCCGAAAGATTCCAGACCATCAGGATGCCGGCGAGAAAGCCGAAATCGGCGATCCGGTTGACCAGGAACGCCTTCTTGCCGGCCTCCGCGGCGGCCGGGCGCTCGTACCAGTAGCCGATCAGCAGGTAAGAGCTCGCGCCCACCAACTCCCAGAACATGAAGAGGGTCACGAAGTTGTCGGCCAGCACGATCCCCATCATGGAAAAGGCGAACAAGCTCAGGAAAGCGAAGTATCGGGGAAAACCCCGCTCCTGGGCCATGTAGCCCACCGAATAGATGAAGATCATGAGGCCGACACCCGTGACCACCAGGGACATGAGGATCGCCGGCCGGTCCCAGTAGAGGCCCAGCTCCAGCAGGAGGCCGGGCAGCTGCACCCAGGAGACGGTGCTGTGGATCGCCTGCGCGTGGGGGCTCAGCGACTGGAGCAGGGCCTGGCAGGAGCAGAAGAAGGCGACAGCCATGCCGCCGAGCGCCAGCGCCGCGCTGATCGCTTTCGAGCGCCGGCCGAACAGCACGATGCCCGCGCAGGCGACGATCGGGGCGAACCAGGCGATCCAGCCGCCTACCATTTCATCTCCCGGAATTCGTCGGCGTTGATCTTGCCGGAATGGCGCACCAGCAGCAGCGCGATCGCCAATCCCACCGTCACTTCGGCCGCGGCCACGATCATGACGAAGAAGACCATGATCTGCCCGTCCAGATTGCCCAGCGCGCGGGAGAAAGCGACGAACGCGAGATTGGCGGCGCTCAGCAGCAGCTCCAGCGACAGGAGGATCAGCAGCAGGTTCCGGCGGGTCATCACGCCGATCAGGCCGATCGTGAAGAGGATGCCGCTCAAGAGCAGGACGTGGTTCAGCGTGATGGGTGCCAGCGTCATAGTTTTTTCTTCGCCAGCACGATCGCGCCGATGATTCCCGCCAATAAGAGGAAGGAGGCCACCTCGAACGGAAGCGCGTAGGTGGTGAACAGCGACTCTCCGATCACCGCCGTGGTCCCCATCGGCCCGTTCTTCGCCGCCGGAAAACTGGAAACGGTCGGGCAGAGGACCTGCGCCAGCTGAAACAGGAAGAACAGTGCCAAGGCACCCCCGGCTAGAACGGAGGTCCAACTGCGGCTGCGCAGAAGCGTCTCCGGCGTGATGTCCAGCAGCATGACCACGAACAGGAAGAGGATCAGCACGGCTCCGGCATACACCAGGATCTGGATCATCGCGACGAACGGGGCGTGCAAAGCGGCGAACAGCGCGGACAAGCCGAACAACGTGACCACCAGACTCAAAACGGCATAGACCGGATGGCGGGCCAGGATGATTCCAAGGGCCCCCGCCACCGACAGCGCGGAAAGAATATAGAAGAGACCGGGATGCACCATTGCGTGGAAGAAAGGTTTCATTATATAGCAGTCGGGATTGACCGCACGCGAAAAAATCGGTATGATCCTTCCGCTATGCCATTCCAACCACTCCCCGTTGGCGAACTTCCCGGCATTGCGCGCGAGATCCGGAAAGAGGTGATCCGGATGCTGGGCGCGTCCGGTTCAGGCCATCCCGGCGGATCGCTTTCCGCGGCGGACATCGTCACCTGCCTTTATTTTCACGCCATGCGCCACGACCCCAGGAATCCCCAATGGGAGGACCGCGACCGGTTCGTCCTGAGCAAGGGGCACGGCTGTCCGGTGCTCTACGCGGCGATGGCGATTTCCGGTTACTTCCCTAAAGAGCAGTTGGCCACGCTGCGCAAGCTGGGCTCTCCTTTACAAGGGCATCCCGACACCCGCTTCATGCCGGCGCTGGAGGCCTGCACCGGCTCGCTGGGACAGGGTCTTTCTATCGCCACCGGGATCGCTCTTGCTGCGCAGATGGATAAGAAAGACCGGTGGGTCTACGCGCTCATCAGCGACAGCGAGAATGAGGAAGGCCAGACCTGGGAGGCGGCCGGTTTCGCCGGCTTCCACCAGCTTGACCGGCTCATCGCCGTCCTGGATTACAACAAATTCCAACTGGACGGCGCGATCAAAGACATCCTGGACCTGGAGCCTCTTCGTTCCAAATGGGAATCCTTCCGCTGGCACGTGCAGGAGGCGGACGGCCACAGTATCCCGGAGCTCCTGGCGGCGCTGGATAAAGCCAAACAGGTGAAGGGTCAGCCCCACATGATCATCGCGCATACGGTGAAGGGAAAGGGAGTCTCCTTCATGGAGAACAACAATTACTTCCACGGTGTGGCTCCCACCCAGGAGGAGATGCAGGCGGCGCTGAAAGAGATCGATGGCGACCCGTCGCTGTCTCGGGCGCTGGTGGCCGCGGGAAAAATCAAAAAAGGCGGAAAATGATCGTGGGCATGGAAAAAAAGATGGGGCTGGCGACGCGGGACGCCTACGGGCAGGCGCTGGCGGAGCTGGGCCGCGTGAACCCGAAGATCGTCGTGCTGGATGGGGACCTCTCCGCCTCGACGAAGACGAACCTCTTCGCCAGGGAGTTCCCGGACCGGTTCTTCAACGTCGGCGTGGCCGAGGCCAACCTGGTGGGCCTGGCCGGCGGGCTGGCGCAGGCCGGCAAGATCCCCTTCATCTCCAGCTTCGCCTGCTTCATCGTCTGCCGGGCGTACGATCAGCTCCGGATGGCGGTGGCGGTTCCGCACCAGAATGTGAAGGTAGTCACCTCCCACGGCGGCATCAGCGTCGGCGAGGACGGCGCCTCCCAGCAGTCCATTGAGGACGTTGCCCTGATGACCGCCACGCCGGGATTCATCGTGGCGGTGCCGTCGGACGAGCATTGCACCCGGGCTCTGGTGAAACAGGCGGCTGATGTGAAGGGCCCGGTCTACATCCGGACCGGCCGGCCCAAGGCGCCGCTGGTGCATGACGTCTCGACGAAATTTTCGTTCGGCAAGGGAATCCTTCTGCGGCAGGGCAAGGATGTGACGATCGTGGCCAACGGTCTGCTGGTCTTCGAGGCGCTGGCCGCCGCTGAAGCTCTGGCCGAACAAGGGATCTCGGCCGCGGTGGTGGACATGCACACGGTCAAGCCGCTGGATGAGGAGCTTCTGATCCAGCAGGCCAAGTCCACCGGCGCCGTCGTCACGGCTGAGGAGCATTCGGTCTGGGGCGGTCTGGGGTCGGCGGTTTCCAGCGCGCTGTCCCGGAAAGATCCGGTTCCGATGGAATTCGTCGGCATCCAGGACACGTACGCCGAATCGGGAAAGCCGGAAGAGCTTCTCGAAAAGTACGGATTGACCGCTCGCCATGTGGCGCAGGCCGCTGAGCGGGTCGTGAAGCGCAAGCGTTGAAACTCTACTTCAAGCAGCTGGAACTGGGCCCTCTCCAGAACTTCGTTTACCTCATCGGCTCCCTCGAAACGCGGGAAGCCATGGTCGTTGACCCCGGCTGGGACGTCCCCAAAATTCTCGAGACCGCGGCCCAGGACGAGATGAAGATCACCCGGGTTTTGGCGACCCACACCCACTTTGACCACATCAACGGCATCCCTGAGGTCGTCAAGGCCACCGATGCCCGCGTGCTGGTGCATAAGAAGGAAGCGGAGGTCCTCCCGATCGAAAAATCCAACATCGTGGAGGTGGAGGGGGGGCATGAGTTCGAGATGGGGCCGTTCAAGCTGTCGCTGCTGCATACGCCGGGCCACACGCCCGGGTCGGTCTGCCTGCAGGTGGCCGACCGGCTGATGACCGGAGACACGCTGTTCCTAGGCGGCTGCGGCCGCTGCGACCTGCCGGGCGGTGACCCGGAGCTGCTGTACAAGAGCTTGACCCGCCTGCGCCAGCTGGACGACCGGCTGGTGCTCTATACCGGCCACAACTACGCGCCCGAACTCTCGAGCACTCTGGGCAAGGAAAAAACCCGCAATCCGTTTCTTTCGGCGCCGGACCTGGACAGCTTTCTGAAGATGGTGGGCGGGGTGAAGCGGCGTGGATAACATCCGGATCGAGGGGTTGCTTTGCATGGCGCATGTCGGCGTGCCGGAATCGGAACGAAACAGGCGGCAGAAGCTGCTGCTCGATCTGGATCTGAGAGCGGATCTGCAGGGAGCCGGCCGGTACGACCGGGTCTCGGAGACGATCGATTACGCGGCCGTTTGCGCGGAGGTCAAAAAGCTCGCGGAAGGGAAACCGTTCCACCTGGTGGAAGCGGTCGCGGAGTCGGCGGCCGAACGGATCCTGGAACGGTTCGATGCGGTCGAGGTCCGGGTGCGGGTGAGGAAGTTTTCGGTGCCCGGGACGGAAAGCGTCGGCGTGGAGATCGTGCGCGCTAGGAAGCGCGGTACGTAGCGAACGAGGAAGGGGTCTCCCAGAGCCGGACCTCGGTCACGGCGAACCCTTCCTTCTGGGCGTGGTCGAAAATCAGCTTCGCGATCGCTTCGGCGGTGGGGTTGGCGTCCATCAGGATGAACGGTTCCCGCTCCGGGTTCAGGTTGGGAATCAGCGGATCGGCCCGGTTGAGCAGCAGTTTGTGATCCAGCGTCGAATCGATCCAGGTTTGGAGTTTTTGCTTCATGTCGTTGAAGTCGACCACCATGCCGCGTCCGTCGATCTTTAAGCTGGAGATCTCAATCTCCACGCGCGCGTTGTGGCCGTGCAGGAAACGGCACTTGCCTTCGTAGTTCAACAGGCGGTGGCCGTAACAGAAGTGAATGACCCGGGTGACCTTGAACATTTTTGAGTTCGCTTCCAACATGATATCATGAGCGCCGCAGCCATTTTAGTCAGCGGCGGCGTGGAGAGCGCAGTTCTTCTGGCCGAGGCCCTTCGGACACATGAGCGGGTTTATCCGCTGTACATCCGCAAGGGATTCATCTGGGAAACGACGGAGTTGGCGTGTCTCAGACGCCTGCTGCGCTCGTTTCAATCGGATGGGCTGGCGGAGTTGACGGTGCTGGACGCTCCGGTCAGCCGGATTTACCGGGCCCACTGGAGTTTGGGCAGAAACCGGGTGCCCGGCGCGCGCGCTCCGGACACCCAGGTGTATCTGCCGGGCAGGAACCTTCTCTTTTTGAGTTTGGCCGGTCTTTTCTGCGCGCTGAGAAAAATCCCGGTGGTCTGGCTGGGTGTCCTGAAAGGGAATCCGTTCCAGGATGCGAGACCGGGATTCCTGCGCCGGATGGCGCGCATCCTTAAGGATGCTCAAGGGACTCCGGTGCGGATCGCGGCGCCGCTGAGGAAGCTGACCAAAGGACAGGTGATCCGCCGATGGGACGGCGTGATCGATTGGAAAAAAACCTTTTCCTGCATCAACCCCATCCGCCGGCGGCACTGCGGCCGGTGCCAGAAATGCGGTGAACGCCGGGCTGGGTTTCGCGCGGCGGGGATCGCGGATCCAACGCAGTATGCACACTAAAACGTTCGTGGTGAGCCTGTCGAACCATGAACGATGTATATTCGTCCTTCGACAAGCTCAGGACGAACGGAGGATTTGATGAGTTTCTACAAGGGTGGAATCGGGCAGTGGTCGTGGGTGCTTCACCGGGTGACCGGGGTGGGTGTCCTGCTTTTTCTTTTCGTTCACATCCTCGACACCGCGCTGATCATGCTGGGCCCGGTTTGGTACGACAAAATCCTGGCCATTTACCGGATGCCGCTGTTTGGGCTGATGGAGATCGGCCTGTTCGCCGCGGTCCTCTACCATTCGCTGAACGGCTTCCGGATCATCGTGATCGATTTCTGGCCGGCCACCACCGTTTATTACAAACAGATGTTCGTCGCGCAGATGGTCCTCTTCTTCCTCGTTTTCCTGCCGGTCGGCTGGATCATGGTAGGCCATATCATTCACGGAGCCGGCGCATGAGCGCCTCCGCTCCTTCCTCTTACGGCAGCCGGCCGCGGCCCACAGGCGGCGTCGAGCTGTATGCCTGGCTGTTCATGCGGATCTCCGGGCTGGCGCTGCTGCTGTTGGCGCTCGGCCACCTGTTCATCATGCACGTGTTCAACAGCATCCACACGATCGACTACAATTTCGTCGTGGCCCGGTACCTCAAAACATTCTGGAGGGTCTACGACCTGGCGATGCTCTGGCTGGCGATGATCCACGGCGTCAACGGCATGCGCACGCTGGTCGACGATTACTTGAAGCCGCCGGCGCGCGGACTCGCGGTCAAGGCCTTGTATGGCATCGGGATCGCGTTCCTGGCCGTGGGCACCTGGGTGATTATTTTCTTCAAGCCGGCGGGCGGTTAGCCGTGGCCAGCTATCAGTTTGACGGGATCATCGTGGGAGCCGGCGGAGCCGGGCTGATGGCCGCTCTGCAGGCCTCGAAGTCGGGCAAGATCGCGGTCCTCTCCAAGCTGTACCCGACCCGTTCCCACACCGGCACCGCGCAGGGCGGCATCGGCGCGGCACTGGGCAACCTGGAAGAAGACCACTGGGAATGGCACATGTTCGACACGGTCAAAGGCGGCGATTACCTGGTGGACCAGGACGCCGCCGAGGTGATGTGCCGCGAAGCCGTCGATACCGTGTACGAGCTCGAGCACATGGGCCTTCCGTTTTCCCGGAACCCCAACGGCACCATCGCCCAGCGGCCGTTCGGCGGCCACACGCGCGAGTACGGCAAGGGACCGGTGCGGCGCGCTTGTTACGCGGCCGACCGGACCGGGCACATGATCCTTCAGACCGTGTACCAGCAGTGCATCAAGCAGGGCGTCACCTTCTTCGACGAGTATCACGTGGTGGACCTGCTGGTTTCCAACGGCGCCGCCTGCGGCGTCGTGGCGATCGAGATCGCGACCGGCGAACTGCACACGTTCCACGCGAAAGCGGTAATGTTCGCGACCGGCGGATCGGGCCGCATGTACAAGATCACGTCCAACGCGCTCACGCTGACCGGCGACGGCATGGCCGTGGTTTACCGGCGCGGCGTTCCCCTGCAGGACATGGAGTTCTTCCAGTTCCACCCCACCGGCATCTACAAGATGGGGATCCTCATCACCGAGGGAGCCCGCGGTGAAGGGGGCATCCTGCGCAACAGCACCGGCGAGCGGTTCATGGAGCGGTACGCGCCGACGCTGAAGGACCTCGCGCCCCGCGACATGGTGTCGCGCGCGATCTCCATCGAGCTGCGGGAAGGGCGGGGCATCGGCCCCCAAAAAGATTACGTCCACCTGGACCTCACGCACCTGGACCCGAAGGTGATCCACGAGAAGCTGCCCGACATCACCGATTTCGTGGAGACCTATCTGGGCATCGATCCGGTCAAGGCCCCCATTCCGATCCAGCCGACGGCCCATTACGCGATGGGCGGCATCCCGACCAACTTCGACTCCGAGGTCGTGATCGATGAGAAGAGAACGCCGATGCCGGGCCTGTACGCGGCCGGCGAGTGCGCCTGCGTGTCGGTGCACGGCGCCAACCGGCTGGGCACCAACTCGCTGGTGGACATCATCGTCTTCGGCCGGCGCGGCGGCAAGGCGCTGGGCGAGTTCGTGAAGAAGGCGGCCTTCCAGCCGATGCCGCCCGATCCGGAGAGGCCGACCCGGGAACGGATGGCCCGCTTGATGGAAGGCCAGGGCACCGAATCGGTGAAGGCGATCCGCGACCAGATGCAGGCCGAAATGATGGACAAGGCGTCGGTATTCCGCGTGGAGTCGGACCTCACGAAGGTGCTGGAGATCCTCAAGGGACTGCGCGACCGCTACGGGCGCGTCCGCCTGCAGGACCGAGGCAGGAAGTTCAACATGGAGCTGTTGGAGGCGTTCGAGCTGGACCATCTTCTTGAGCTGTCGCAGGTGACGGCGGCCGGCGCGCTGGCGCGCAAGGAATCGCGCGGCGCCCACTCCCGCGAGGATTTCCCCAAACGGGACGACGCGAACTTCCTCAAACACACGCTGGCTTTCAAGAAGGGCGCGGACGTGGAGCTTCGGTACAAACCGGTCTCGATCACCCGGTTCCAACCCCAGGAGAGAAAATACTGATGCAGGTGCATTTCAAGATCCTTCGTTTCGATCCCGAGACGGCCGCCGAGCCGCACTGGGAGTCGTACGAGGTGGAGATGGAGCCGACCGACCGTGTGCTGGACGGGCTGGAAGCGATCAAGGGCCTGCGCGACGGCACGCTCAGTTTGAGGCGCTCCTGCGCGCACGGCATCTGCGGTTCCGACGCCATGCTGATCAACGGGCAGAACCGGCTGGCCTGCAAGGTTCTGGTCAAGAACGTGAAGCAGCCCATCACGATCGAGCCGATGCGCGGGTTCAAGGTTCTCAAGGACCTGGTAGTGGACATGAGCGGTTTCTTCGCCAAGTACCGGTCCATCATGCCGTACCTGGTGGAGAACAGCGAGCGGCCGGACAAGGAACGCCTGCAGTCTCCGCACGACCGGGAACGGTTCGACGACACGACCAAGTGCATCCTCTGCGGCGCCTGCACCACCAGCTGCCCGTCGTTCTGGTCCAACCCCGATTACGTCGGCCCGGCCGCGATCGTCCAGGCCCATCGCTTCATCTTTGACAGCCGGGACCAGGGCAAGGAAGAGCGCTTGAAGGTGCTCAACACCCAGGACGGCGTCTGGCGCTGCCGGACGATCTTCAACTGCGTGGAGGCCTGCCCGCGTGGAATCAACGTCACCCGAGCCATCGGCGAAGTCAAAAAAGCCATCGCCCGAGGAAAAACTTAAAGACACCGGCTCGATGGAGCGGCACCTGCTTTGCCCGAACTGCGGCAAGGGCCTGACCAACCGTTCCTGTAAATGGTGGTGCACCTGCGGCTATCACGAATCCTGCGCGGACATGTAATCCCATGGAATCAAAGCGTTCCCCCTACTTGAAGCACCTCTACGTTTGCGTCAATCAGCGCGTCGACGGCCGGGAGTCCTGTTCGCAAAAGGAAGCCGAACAGATTCGGGAGAAACTCAAGGAGTACGTGAATACGCACGGGCTGAAGGGCAAGGTGCGTGTGAGCGGCGCCGGTTGCATGGACTTGTGCGAGCAGGGCGCCAACGTGATGGTTTATCCCGGCGAGCGCTGGTACTCGCGTGTGACGCTGGGCGATGTGGACCGGATCATCGAACAGGAACTCAGTCCGCTGGCACCCCCGGTGCCTCTGCGGCCGCTTTCTCCCGCGCCGGTGCGGGCGTTTCTGTTCGACCTGGGCAACGTGCTGGTGAAATTCAACCACATGGAGGCGGCCCGCAAGATCACGGCCGGCACCGGCGCTTCGCCGGACGCGCTGTTCCAGTTGTTCTTCGAATCTCCTCTGGTGGTCGACCATGATGAAGGCCGCATCTCCACGCGGCAGTTTTACGAAGAGGTTTCCGGCCGTCTCGGCCTGTCGGTCGGCTACGAAAATTTTCTCCAGGTCTGGAACGACATCTTCACCGAAGACCTGCAAATGACGGAACTTCTGCGCAGGCTCCTGCGCAGTTATCCCGCGTACCTGATTTCTAATACGAACCGGCCTCATTTCGAATACCTGCGCGAAGTTTATCCGGTCCTTCAGGAGATGAATGGCTGGATCCTTTCCTACGAGGTCGGAAGTTTGAAGCCCAATCCGACGATTTATCACCGGGCTTTGGAACTGGTTCGGCTGCCGGCCGCTGAGATCTTTTACGTGGACGACCGTGAAGACCTGATCGAGGCCGGGCACCGGATGGGGTTCCAGACCCACCGTTTTACCGGCGCCGACCGTCTTCTGGAAGATCTCAAGTCCCGGGGTGTTCAAATGGGAGGGTGCCAGGATTAATCCTGTACGCTCCATTCTCCCGCTAAATCCAAGCCGATGCCGTCCCCTGCTCCGGGGGTGCCGGCCGGAGCACCGCTGGATCCGCCCCTGCGAGGCGGATCTACGCTCGGCGCTCGGTCGAGGCTCTCCCGCTTGTCTAACAAACCCTTAAGGAAGCGGGATCCCTGCCCGCCTCTGACCTCGCGACGTGCCCGGTCCGGCCACCCCGTCGCGGAGCCCGGCATCTCGAGCATCAGGCCGGAGGGCCGGGGGTGTGGGGTGAACAGGCATGCGCAGACCGAGCGGCCAAGGTGTCCGCCAAGGGTTCTGTGGCGGACGAGCGAGGTCGAGCTTTGAGGCCGGCCGCCACGGTGGGGCGGCCGAGCCGTCCTGTTGAACCCCGCACCACGGCCCGAACGGACCGCCGCAGGATGAGGCTAGTAGCGCTCGATCTGTTTGAGCAGCGCGCTGCTGAGGAAATCCTCCGCCGCGACCGTGCGGAGCGCTCCCACGACCCGGCGCCGGAACGCCCACTCGGTGATCCCCAGTTCATTCTTCGCCGCTTCTTCGGTATAGAAATGCAGGTGATAAAGCTCGATGACATGGCGCAGCGGATCGGGCAGGCGCCGGACGGCTTGGGTGACGCGTTCGTGGTGGTGATCGTTCAGGAACCGGTACGGCGCGCAGCGAAGATAAGAGTAGGGGGTCAGCGTTCTCTCGCGCGGGTCCGGCGGATTTTCCAGAGACCGGTAGGCCTCCTGGACGGCCGGCCAGAAAGAGCTTTGCATCTGCGCGGTGAAAGAGGCGTCCGGCGTCTGCGATAAATAGCCGGTCAGCGCTTCCTTGAAGATCCGGTAAACCAGCTTCTGAAAATCGTTTTCGGCGAAGAGCCGGTAATCGCCGCGGCTGTACAGCTTCTCAGCTTCGGAGCGCGCGGTGAATCGGCAGCCGAAGATCGACAGCAGATAGTCCCAGCAGGAGCGGGCCCATTCGATCGCGGGCTGAAACTCGGCGGTCAGCTCCCCGTAGGCCTTGCCGAATTCGGCCGGATTGCCCTGCGTCCGGGCGGCGGCCGCGCGGGCGATGAGCTTGGAGACGGAGGCCTTGCCGCGGGTGAAAACGGGAGCGGGTGGTTTGCGATAAACGTGCGGGAGGGAAATGTCCAGGATGGGACATTCCTCATCAATCCAGAGCGGAACCTCCAGAAGCTGGACCATCCTGCTTGAAAGAGTACCACATAAAAAGCGGATGTAAAATCCATCCGCTTTTTTCGGAGGGGGAACCCGCTGCGAGGTTTCCCCCTCCGTTCTCCCCCATCCTGCGTAAATCACTGGGGTCTCTTGCGGAGGAGTTTCCCACTCCCCCGCAACACGGCCCCCTCTCCAGAGGAATATGGCCGCTCAGTCTGCATCTTGCACGTAAGCCGAGCCGGGAGCGGGGCACCCCTGCCGCGCGCAGTTCCACAGCCCCATCCGCCTTGTGTTGTTAAGGGAAGGGTCGAGGACTGTCCGAGCACGGCACGGGGTGCCCCGAAACCGGCGAGGCGGAGCAAGTGGAGGGAGGCGGGAAGAATGCGGCGCGTGCGTTGACAGGGCGGAGGGGGTCGGATAAGCTAATGCTTCCCATGCCACCCGATAAACCCTCACCGACTCCGGAATCATCGCTTGCCGCGCTTGTCAACCTGCTGGCCGACGACCACGTGGAGGTGGTCGAAGCGGCCCGGGCCAAGCTGGTGGAGCTCGGAGAAAAGGCCATTTCTTTTCTGGAAAACTCCTCGGCTTCTCATGAGGATCCCAAGGTCCGCGTGGAGGCCAAGGGCGTGCTGGAAATGATCCGGCTCGTCGGTGTGAGCCGGACCTGGGAGGCCGCGATGCTCCCGATGACCGTCGAGCCGGACCTGGAGAGCAGCGCCTTCCTGATGGCGAAGGTCTGCTACCCTGATCTGGACCCCAAGCCGTATCAGAAACGGCTGGACGTGCTGGCCGAGCGGATCCGTCCCCGGCTGAAGGAGTCGGCCGGCATGGTGGAGAAGCTGACCGCGATGAACCGGGTCCTGTTCCAGGATGAGCGGTTCCGCGGCAACTGGAATGATTACTTCGATCCGCAAAACAGCTACCTCAACCGCGTGCTGGACCGCAAGCTGGGCATCCCCATCTCCCTCTGCGTGCTCTATCTGTTGATCGCCCGACGGCTTGAGCTGAAAATCGACGGCGTCGGCATCCCCGGCCACTTCATGTTGAAGTGCAAAGAGGGGGACAAGGAGTTTTACATCGATCCGTTCAATGAAGGGCGCTTTCTCAAGCGGGCCGAATGCATCCAGTTTGTCGTCGAGGCCGGCTATCCGTACCAGGCGGAATTTCTCGAAGGGGTGGGCGTCCGGGAAATCCTGGCGCGGATGCTGCGCAACCTGATCCTGATCTATCTGGACCGGCATGAGCCGACGCTGGAGAAGACTCTGACCCGTCTGCTGGATCTTATGTATGAAGAACGGGATGAGGAGAAAGAGGGGGGGCTGAACTATGAATGAGCCGTTTCATATCCGGATCGGCCACAGCCCCGACCCCGATGACGCGTTCCTGTTCTACGGCATGACGCAGGGGAAGATCCCGATGCAGGGGATCACGGTGGAGCACCGGCTCAAGGGGATTGAGGAGCTTAACCAGGAGGCGCTGGCCGGCGATCTGGAGATGACGGCGATCTCCCTGCACGCTTATCCTTACTGCGCGGACCGGTACCTGGTATTGACCGCCGGCGCCAGCGTCGGGGAAGGGTACGGGCCGGTCGTGGTGGCTTCCAGGCCGATGGCGCCCGAGGAGATTCCTCTGGGGGAGGTGGCGGTGCCCGGGCGGTTGACGACCGCGTCGCTGCTTCTTCAGCTGGCGGTGGGAAAAGTGCAGGCCCAGATGATGCCGTTCGATCAGATCCTGGAAGCGGTCCAACAGAATCGGGTGGCTTCCGGCGTGCTGATCCACGAGGGACAGATTACGTATCAGAAGCATGGACTGCACAAGGTGCTCGACCTGGGCGAGTGGTGGGAGAAGAAAACCGGTTTGCCGGTCCCCTTGGGAGTCAATGTGGTCCGCCGTGATCTCGGGGTGCGGGCCCAAACGCTGGCCCATCTTTTTAAACAGAGTCTGGACTACGCGTTCGCCAATAGAGAGGAGGCGATTCGCTATTCGATGGAATACGGGCGGGGCCTGGACTACGGGTTGACCGACCGGTTCGTCGGGATGTACGTCAATCGCTGGGCTGTCGACTGCCGGCCGGACGGGGCGAAGGCGATGCAGCTGCTGCTGGACATGGCGGCCGACGCGGGCCTAATCCCGCGCAAGATCAAGATAGAGTTCGTCGAGTGTTAACGCTCGAAGAAGCCAATCGACTGTTGCCCAAGGTCCGGGAGTTCCTCGTGCGGCTGAGAGGTTTCCGCGATGAGGTCCTGGAGCTGGAAAAGAAAAAAGCGGTGGAAGAGCTGGCTTGGCTGAAGGAAGACGGGACCGTGAGCCCCAGGGCCCAGGAAGAGATCCAGCGGCTGGTTGAGCTGCAGGAAAAGCAGGCCGCGGAATTTGAAAAGGCACTGCGGGAACTACACGCGACCGGTGCTCAGCTCAAAGAGCTGGATGAAGGGTTGGTGGATTTCCCGTCTCGCCAGGGGGAGGACGAGATTCTTCTGTGCTGGAAAGAAGGGGAGCCGCGGATCGCCTACTGGCATGATCTGCAGTCCGGTTTCGCCGGCCGCCAACCCCTGCGGGAATTCGCATGACGCTGGCGGGGAAATCCGCGCTGGTCACCGGCGGAGCCAAACGGGTCGGCCGGGCGCTGGCTCTGGCGCTGGCCGAGCGGGGCTGCCGCGTCGCGATCACTTACCGGACTTCCGCTTCCGAGGCGAAGCGGACCCTCCGGGAGATTGAACAGCGGGGTGTTCAAGGGCTGGCGGTGAAGGTGGACCAGCGCAAACCCGCGCAGGTGCGGCGTGCGGTCGCGCAAGTGCTCAAGAAATTCCACGGGCTGGACATCCTCATCAATAACGCTTCTTCGTTCGATGCGACTCCGCTCGAGAAGGTCACGGACCGCCAATGGGAAGAGGCGATCTCCGCCAACCTGACCGGTCCCTGGTGGTTCGCTCAGGTGGCGGGCCCGCTGATGAAGCGCCGCGGTTCCGGAAAGATTATCAATCTCATTGATGTGTCCATCGTTTCTCCCTGGCCGGACTATCTGCCATACTCGGCCGCCAAAGGGGGGCTGGCCACGCTGACGCTGGGTCTGGCCAAGGCGTTGGCACCCCAGGTCCAGGTCAATGGCATCGCGCCAGGTCCGATATTGTTTCCCTCATCGGTCACGGCCGCCGAGCGTAAAAAAGCGCTGGAGAAAACCCTGCTGAAAAAGGAAGGATCGCCGGACGATCTGGTTGCCGCCGCCCTGTTTTTTCTGGAAGGATCCGATTTCGTGACCGGGGTCATCCTTCCGGTGGATGGAGGGCGCCGTCTTGCCTAATCCGCCGCTGGAAGTGGCGATCGCGATCATTGAGAGGGAAGGGCAATTCCTGGTTTCCCAACGGCTGCCGGAAGATTCGTTCGGCGGATTCTGGGAATTTCCCGGCGGGAAGCTTAACCCCGGCGAGTCTCTGGAAATGGGCCTGGCCCGCGAAATCATGGAGGAGCTCGGGGTCCACGTGCAGGTCGGCACCAAGCGCATCGAGATCCGGCATCAATATCCCAGCCGGGCGATCCATCTGCATTGTTTCGACTGCCGGCTGGTCGAGGGGGAGCCGCGGGCCATTGAGTGCGCTTCCTGGCGCTGGGTGCGGGCCGAGGAGTTGGAAGCCCTGGTTTTTCCGCCGGCCAGCCAGCCGCTGATCCGTCTCTTGCGCGGTGAGCCGGCTCCATGAACCAGCGTCCTTTGGAAGTTGCGGTCCGTGCCGCGCGGGCCGGCGGCCGCGTGCTGATGAGCCGGTTCGGAAAGCTGCGCCGGGCTGAAATCCACCGGAAGGGGCAGTCCGACTGGGTGACGGCCGTGGACCATGCGTCGGAGAAAGCCGTCCTTCAGGTGATCCGGCGCGCGTTTCCGGATCATTCGATCCGGGCCGAAGAATCGGGTTTTTCCCGAATGGAAAGCGGATGGGAATGGATGGTCGATCCGCTGGACGGCACGGTCAATTACATGCATGGCTTTCCCGTATTCGCGGTTTCCATCGGGGTGGCGCGCGAGGGCGTTCTGGAGGCCGGCGTGATTCTGGATCCGGTCCGGAAGGAGCTTTTCACCGCTGAGCGCGGCCGGGGTGCCTGGCTCAACGGGCGCCGGATCCGTGTCTCGGGCCGCCCGGGGTTGAAGGACGCCATGCTGGGCACCGGTTTTCCGTTCCGGGCCAAAGAGCAGCTGGAGGTTTACCTGGAATCGTTCCGCTCGGTCTTTCAGGTTACCGGCTGGGTTCGCCGGCCCGGTTCGGCGGCCATGGATCTGGCCTGCACCGCGTGCGGCCGGATGGACGGTTTCTGGGAGATGGGTCTTTCTTCCTGGGACATGGCGGCCGGCGTGCTGCTTATTAAGGAAGCCGGTGGGATCGTGACCGATTTTTCCGGCGGCAAGGATTACCTGAGGAACGGAACGATCATTGCCGGGACTCCGGGCGTGCAGAGGCCGTTGTTGAAACGGCTCTCTCCGATCTTCCGAGGTAGAATATAAATTCATGAGCGATGTGGAGAACGTCATCATTTTAGGATCGGGATGCGCGGGACTGACCGCGGCGGTTTACTGCGCCCGCGCGGAACTCGCGCCGCTGCTCATTGAGGGCACCCAGCCCGGCGGCCAGTTGGCCACGACCACCGAAGTGGAAAATTTTCCCGGCTTCCCCGAGGGGATCCAAGGGCCGGAGCTCATGGACCGGATGAAGAAACAGGCCGAGCGGTTCGGCACCCGCTTCCTGAACGGCGATGCCGCGCGGGTTGACGTGACCCGCCGCCCGTTTGAAATCGATGTGGACGAAAAGAAACTGCGCGCCCGGTCGGTGATCGTCGCCACCGGTGCTTCGGCCAAATACCTGGGACTGCCTTCCGAGAAAGCACTGCTGGGCTACGGCGTATCGGCCTGCGCCACCTGCGACGGCTTCTTCTTTAAGGGCAAGGAGCTGGTTGTGGTCGGCGGCGGTGACAGCGCGATGGAAGAGGCCACGTTCCTGACCCGGTTCGCCACGAAGGTGACCGTGGTCCATCGCCGCGAGTCGCTGCGCGCTTCCAAGATCATGCAGGAGCGGGCGTTGGCCAATCCGAAGATCGAGTGGATCTGGAACAGCGAGATCATCGACATCCGGGACCCGGCCCGGAAAAAAGTGACCGGCGTTCGGCTGAAGGATTTGAAGAACGGGCAGGAGCGGGATTTCCGGTGCGACGGCGTCTTCATGGCCGTCGGCCACCAGCCCAACACCGGGTTCCTGAAGGGGCAGGTGGAGTTGGACGAGAAAGGATATCTGGTGCTGAAGAAAGGGACTCAGACCTCCGTGCCCGGCGTGTTCGGCTGCGGAGACATCCACGACGTCCGCTACAAGCAGGCGGTCTCGGCCGCGGGATGGGGGTGCATGGCCGCGCTGGATTGCGAACGCTATCTCGTGGAGCATACCGGATGAACGATATTTCCTCCTTGTTCGATTTGAAGGACAACGTGGCGGTTGTGACCGGCGCCTCCCGCGGACTGGGCCGGGCGATGGCCCTGGCGCTGGCCAAGGCCGGCTGCCATGTCGCGCTGAACGCCCGCAGCGCGGACGCGCTGAAGGAAACTTCGGAAGCGATCCAGAAGTTGGGTCGGAAAACGCTGCTGATCTCCGGCGATGTGTCGGATGAGGCCCAGGTGAAATCGATGGTCGACTCCGTCCAGAAGGCGTTCGGGCGGATCGATATCCTGATCAACAACGCCGGCGTCTGGGAAGGCGGTTACCTGGTACGCATGAATAAGGAAGCATGGGACAAGGTGCTCCAGGTCAACATGACCGGCGCGTTTCTGTTCGCGCGCGCGGTGGGAAAGGTGATGCTCAAGCAGAAATCCGGCAAGATCATCAACATGGCTTCCATCTCTGGTTTTAAAGCCACCCCGCAATCGTTGGCCTACGCGGCCACAAAGGCGGCGGTGATTCAGATGACCAAAGTGATTGCGGTAGAGCTGGGTCCCGCAGGGATCCATGTCAACGCGATTGCGCCTGGTTTCTTCGAGACCGACATGACCAAGCGTTACCGGGAATCGGACGCGAAAGAGGCGCTGGAGGCGTACATCGCCCGGATCCCGATGCGGCGCAGCGGCCAGCCCGAAGATTTGTCCGGTGTCGTCGTGTTCCTGGCTTCGAAAGCGTCGGATCTCATCACCGGACAAACGATCGTGATTGACGGTGGAGACAGTATCCAATGACGCTGACCGGCAAGAAAGTCTTGATGGTGATCGCGTCCCGGGAGTTCCGGGATGAGGAATACCAAAAGCCGAGAAAAATCCTGGAATCGGAAGGGGTCGCGGTGACCGTGGCCTGCTCCAGCATGAACGAATCGACCGGCATGCTGGGCCTCAAGGTCAGGCCGGACATCCTGCTTAAGGACGCGAAACCGGAGCAATACGACGCCGTGATCTTCGTCGGCGGAATGGGCGCCACCGAATACTGGGACGATCCGGTCGCCCACGCGCTGGCCAAATCGGTTTACGGGGCGGGCAAACCAACCGCGGCGATCTGCCTGGCTCCGATGACGCTGGCCAACGCCGGCCTGCTTCAGGGCAAGAAGGCGACGATCTGGAAAGACGCGGTCCCGGATTTCAAGACCAAGGGCGTGGTCTATACCGGTTCTCCGGTGGAGCAGGACGGCCGGCTCATCACCGGTTCCGGCCCCGAGGCGGCCGAATCGTTCGCCCGGGCGCTGGTGGAGGCGCTTCGAAAATAGCTTCGTATATTCTCGCCATCGATCAAGGGACGACCGGCACGCGGGCGATTTTCTACGACCGCGACGGCCGGGCCGCTTCGCAGGCCTACCGTGAAATCCGCCAGTATTTTCCGCAACCCGGCTGGGTCGAGCATGACCCGGAAGAGCTTTGGAGTTCCACGCTCACGGTCATCAGCCAAGCGTTAAAGGCCGGCCGAATTCGTCCCTCTTCCATCGCCGCGATCGGAATCACCAACCAGCGGGAAACCGCGATTCTTTGGGATCGCCGAACCGGCCGCCCGCTTCACCGGGCCATTGTCTGGCAGGACCGCCGCACCGCGCCGATCTGCCGCCGGCTCAAACGCCATGAGCCGCGCGTCCGGCGCGTGACGGGGCTGGTGCTGGATCCGTATTTTTCCGGCACGAAGATCCGCTGGCTGCTTGACCACTCTGCTTCGATCCGACGCGCCGCGAGAGCCGGCCGGGTGGCGTTCGGAACTCCGGACACCTGGCTGCTCTGGCGGTTGACGGGAGGCCGCGTCCACGCCACCGACATCACCAACGCTTCCCGGACCCTCCTGCTGGATCTTAAAACCGGCCGGTGGTCCCGCTCGATGCTGGATTTGCTCGGCATCCCGTCGTCGGTTCTTCCGGAGGTACTCCCCTCCAGCGGCTCGTTCGGCGTCACGGCGAAGGTGGGCCCGCTGCCGGCCGGGATTCCGATCACAGGCATTGCCGGCGACCAGCAGGCGGCATTGTTCGGGCAGGGATGCGTCCAGCCCGGGCAGGCCAAGAACACGTACGGTACCGGCTGCTTTCTGCTGATGCAGACCGGCCGCCGCATGATCCGCTCCAAGCACGGCTTGCTGACGACGGCGGCCTGCGACGAGCGGGGCCGGCCTTCGTTCGCGCTGGAAGGAGCGGTCTTTATCGGCGGCGCCGTCATCCAGTGGCTGCGGGACGGGCTTCAGATTCTGCAGCGGGCCGGCGATTCGGAGGCGATCGCCCGGTCTGTCCCGGACACCGCCGGCGTCCACCTGGTCCCGGCCTTCGTGGGATTGGGAGCGCCGTACTGGAACCCCGAAGCCCGCGGGCTGATCTGCGGCCTGACGCGCGGCGCCGGCCGGGCCCACGTGGTGCGGGCGGCGCTGGAGTCCATCGCGTATCAGTCCCAGGAATTGGTGGAGGCGATGGAGCAGGACAGCCGCATCAAACTGCGGACCTTGAAGGTCGACGGCGGAGCGGTAAAGAATAATTTCCTCATGCAGTTCCAGGCCGATCTTTCCGGCGTGCCGGTCCTGCGGCCGCGCAACGTCGAAACAACCGCACTCGGCGCGGCCCAACTCGCCGGCTTAGGGGCTGGTTTCTGGAGCGAAAAGGATCTGGAACGGATGCGCGCGGCCGACCGGTCGTTCCGCCCCGGATGGAGTTCCGCGAAGCGGCACGCGGCCATGGATGGGTGGAAAGCGGCGGTCCGCCGCGCCCTCGCATGACCCATCTCGGCTGCTGGGCAACCCGCATTCGCTCGAAGTTCGCCGTGCCTCGGTATCATCGGCCGATCGGGCCGTGGTGCGGGGTTCAACAGGACGGCTCGGCCGCCCCACCGCGGCGGCCGGCCTCAAAGCTCGCCCCCCCCCCGCCCCCACCAAACCCCTGGCCGCCCCCCCCGCCGCTCGGCCCCGCGCCGCCCGTTCCC